>Ga0256840_1003796_pt1 | contig 11870 bp, 10 predicted proteins | sample 355202metaG_FD_185969 | JGI IMG/M metagenome (GOLD analysis project Ga0256840, IMG submission 185969) | Hydrothermal vent microbial communities from Mid Atlantic Ridge, Atlantic Ocean - 355-202 | ecosystem: Environmental > Aquatic > Marine > Hydrothermal vents | place: Atlantic Ocean: Mid...
AAAACCAATACTAAAATTGGAAGGTATAGATTATGCCCACGAATCAACTCACCCGCCGCTAAGACATCGGTTAAGTTATAACTACCAACCACATGTCCTAACAAAAGCACCCCTGCGAGCAAGGCTAAGCCACCAGCCCCCGTAATCACCAACGCCATACGAGCACCAGCACGTGCATCTTTACGATATTGCCAGTAGCTGATTAACAAGAAAGAGGTTAACGAGGTAAGCTCCCAAAAAACCACCATCTGAATTAAGTTTTCAGAGAGAACAATCCCAAGCATGGAACCCATAAACATCAATAGATAGGCAAAAAACCGTCCCATTGAGTCTTTTTTAGAGAGGTAGTAACGTGCATAAATAATGACCAGTAAACCAATCACTAAAATTAACAGTGCAAACAGCAGCGCCAAACCATCTAAGCGAAACGCAAACTCCAGCCCGATCGCTGGAATCCAAGTCCAACTCTGAATCAAGGTTTCCCCCGCAAACACCATTGCAATGGAAGGGGCTAAAAAAGCCAACGCCAAAATCGTAACGAATGCCGCCACCCATGCCGAGGCTAAACGATTTATTTTAGAGGCCCAAGCGGCAAAAATCGCACCAAAAAACGGAAGTAAAGCAACGATTGGCAAGTTAATACTTAAAAAGGTCAAAGAGGTCATGCGTTAGCCTGTTGTAAATAAAGGAGATTTAAATAAAAAGCACTCAAATTCGGGCAACGAAGCTTAACATAATCGGGCTAAGAGTCAATTCTTCTAAAGAAATCATTAATTTTTTTTATGACTATCGTATTCGCAATAGATGATTTTTTGACTCTATTTCAGTATGATTCCTCTTTTATTCTTTTAAAACCCTCAGAGAAACTATGTATCTAACCGCTTTTCATACCTCAAATAAAACGCTCGATGGTCAAACCATCCACATCACACCAGAGCAAGCCAGCACCTTTGCCAAAGAAATTTCTGATGATTTTAACCCACTACATAACCCAGACTCTAAACGGTTTTGCGTTCCAGGCGACCTGTTATTCTCTCTGGTCTTAGCCTACCAAGGGCTGTCTCAAAAAATGGCCTTCCAATACACAGGCATGATTGGTAAAAACATGGCGGTCACCATACCTGATACCAACGAAAACGAATTAAGTGTTATCGATGAAAACCAAAAACCCTGTTTAAATGCGACTCGTCAAGGCGAAATAACCCATGATGCCATACTTATTGAAGCATTCTCCCGTGCTTACGTCGCTTTTTCAGGCCACTGCTTTCCGCACATTCTCGTGCCATTAATGAAGCAACATAATGTCATGATCAATCCAGAACGTCCGATGGTTATTTATGAAAGCATGGCGTTTGAATTTGATCAATTAAACTGCTCTCAGCCCACACTTGAGTTCAAAGACAGCCAATTAGAAGTCAAAGGAAAACGCGGGCAAGTTCGAATTGAGTTCAATATAATGGAAGCAGGAGAAAAAATTGGTTCAGGCTTTAAAACGATGGTATTAAGTGGCTTACGTAAATACGATCAAGACAGCATTGATGAGATTGTAAAACGCTATGAAGCTTCTAAATCCGAATATACCGCATAATATAAGTTCCCCCCCTCCAAGCATAAAAAAAGCCGAATCAATTTGATTCGGCTTTTTTGTTATTACGGCATCCTTAATAGAAATTAAGAAAACGGGTCGTTAAGGACCAAGGTTTCTGAACGATCAGGCCCCGTTGATAAAATTGAAACCGCAACCCCAACCTCTTTTTCAAGAAAGCGAATGTAATCTTTTGCTTGTTGGGGCAAGGCTTCCCAAGACTCAACCCCAACCGTTGACGTTTGCCAACCTGGCATGGTCACGTAGTTTGGCACACAAGTTTCATACTCTTCCGCACTGGATGGTGGCAATCGTAGTGTTTGGCCATTTTGATCATAAGAGATACAAACCTTAATCTCTTTGAGCTCATCCATCACATCTAACTTCGTTAAACACATGCCTGTTAAGCCATTAATTTGTGCAGAACGGCGTAACGCAACCGCATCAAACCACCCACAACGACGTTGACGACCCGTGGTCGCACCAAATTCATGACCACGCGTGCCTAGCTCTTTGCCAATCGCATCGCCTTCATCCGCATCACAGTCATATAACAGCTCCGTTGGGAAGGGTCCACTACCAACACGTGTCGCATAGGCCTTAGTAATACCTAAAACATAATCCAACTCGGTTGGACCAATCCCAGCCCCAGAAGCAGCCCCACCGGCTGTCGTATTTGAAGAGGTTACGTAAGGGTAAGTACCTTGGTCAATATCCAATAACGTACCTTGCGCCCCTTCAAACATCAAGCTTTTACCTTCGGCATTGTAGCTTGCAATTAAGTTGGGAATATCGGCCAACATTGGCAGAATCATTTGACTGTAACGTTCACATTTCGCCCACAACAGGTCAAAAGAGACCGGTTCTGCTTTATAGAAATGCTCTAACATATAGTTGTGATACGCTAACGTCTCTTGCAACTTAACTTTAAAGGTTTGCATGTTTTTAAAGTCACCCGCTCTTAATCCTCTGCGTGCGACCTTATCTTCATAGGCTGGGCCAATACCACGTCCAGTCGTACCAATCGCTTTATTGCCACGAGCCACTTCACGCGCCACATCTAACGCCACGTGGTAGTCTAAAATTAATGGACAAGCTTCACTGATTTTTAACCGCTCTTGAACTTTTAATCCGGTGGTTTCGAGTTGAGTCACCTCTTTCTCTAACGCGTCGGGTGCTAAAACGACACCATTACCAATAAAACACTCAACTTCTTCACGTAAAATACCGGAGGGAATCAGGTGAAGCACCGTTTTTTGACCATCAATAACCAATGTATGACCCGCATTATGCCCCCCTTGAAAACGAATGACCGCAGACACTCTATCTGTTAATAGGTCTACAATCTTCCCTTTTCCCTCATCGCCCCACTGAGTTCCTACAACCACAATATTTCGTTTTGACATAAAGTTACTTCTTAATTGTTCTTATAATTTTAAACGGTTTCAATAACCCATTGACCAGAGGCATTGGATAAAAATTGATCACCCGTATTTAATTGAGTCATATCAAGCACCTTAACCACTTTTAGACCCGATACCTTCAATTCAACAATCTTCTCTTGAAGGTTTTTATCTGCTTGCAATGGCGCATAAACACACCCTTTTTCAGCGGGTTCAACCGGTGCTAATAGATCCAGTGCGAGACGTAAATCCAAGCTAAAGCCTGTCGCAGGCAGTGCTAAACCAAATTCAGAGCCAATGTTGTCATAACGTCCACCCTTACAAATCGGCAATAAAAACCCATTGGCACTGTAACAAGCAAAAATAATTCCGGTATGGTATTGATAACCTCGAATATCCGCCAAATCTAAATGAATCGGATTACTGTGCATGGCACTTAAAAAGGTGATCACCGTATCCAAACGCTCTACCGCATCGTTTAACGTCGAAGAGATCGGAGATAAACACGCTTTTGCTTGCACAATGACCTTTGACGCTTCACCACAGAAAGAGAGTAAGGCTGTAAAAGCATTTGCAACCGTTTCTGGCAAGGTGATTTCCGTTAAAAACTGTTCATACTCAGGCAGTGCTTTACGCTCAAGAATATCAATCAATTGGGCGGTTTGCCCTTCATTTAGCCCTGCAAGAGAGATCAGTTCATCAACAATGCCCACATGCCCCAAGCTAAGTTTGCTGTTCTCTAAATTCAGCATCTGCATCGATTCCAACATCAGCTCAATGATTTCAATATCACTTTCAACGTCGGCATGACCAAATATCTCTGCGCCAAGCTGAATCGGACTGCGAGACCCTTTTGCTTTATTGTTGCGTGTTTTCAACACTTCGCCCGCATAACATAAACGAGAAATACCATCAGACGCTTTTAAACGATTACTGACAATACGGGCGACTTGCGGCGTCATGTCGGCACGAACGCCCATCATTTTCCCGCTCTCTTGATCGGTAAAACGGCAAGTATCCACCGCCATATGGCGCGCAGTTCCCGTCAATAAAGAGTCGGTAAATTCCGCAAGCGGTGGCAACACCAAGTCATATCCTGACAGGTTAAAACCATCCATTAACTTACGACGATAATATTCCAGTTTCTGGGCTTGAGGGGGCAGAAGGTCTTCTAAACCATCTGGCGTAAACCAAGTAGATTGTTGCATTAATCACTTCTTTCTAATTACTAAATTGGAGAGGTTGTACTTTTTGCGTCAAATAAAGTCCACAAAAATACACAACACATTATTCACTTAAAAACATTAACACCACCATACCAATGGTGATGGAAATCAACCCCATTATTCGCAACTCTTTTTCAGAGGCTTGAACCGCGGCAGTCATCATACGCTTCCAAGCATTGGGAAACACAAAAGGTAAGATTCCTTCAATAATAAATACTAAAGCGATGGCTGCAATTAAGGTTGTTTCTAACATAACATTAAAAAAGGTGGGGAACCCCACCTTTTTTGGGCCTCCCTACTACTTACTGTGAGGACTGATTAAAATATTTAAAGAAGTCTGACTTAGGATCAACTAACATAATATCTGACTTATCTTTAAAGGATGCTTTATAGGCGTTAATACTGTGATAAAAAGAGTAGAACTCCGCATCACGATTATACGCATCGGCATAAATTTCAGCCGCTTTCGCATCGCCTTTACCACGAAGAATCTCTGCTTCACTGTAAGCGTCCGCTAAGATAACCACACGTTGACGATCGGCATCCGCTCTGATTTTTTCAGCCGCTTCCGAACCTTTCGAACGCAAGTCTTTCGCAACACGGTTACGTTCCGACTCCATTCTACGATAAACCGACTCACTCACCTCTTGTGCTAAATCAATTCGTTTAATACGAACATCTTCAATTTTGATACCAAACGAACTGGCAGCAACGGCCGTGCTCGTTTTAATTTTTTGAGCAATCTCGACTCGTTCTGCAGAGATAACTTCTTTTACAGTACGGTTACCAAACTCCGCACGCAAGCCATCTTTTACTATTTGACCCAATTTCATACCCGCCTGACGGTTATCCCCGTTCATGGTGGTATAAAATTTTTCGACATCGACAATTCGCCACTTCACAAAAGAATCTACCACAAGGTTTTTCTGTTCACTGGTTAAATAACGCTCAGGAGAAGCATCCAATGTTTGCAAACGAGAATCAAACTTACGCACATTATTAATAAACGGCATTTTAAAGTGTAAACCAGGCTCAACATCTGCTTTTACAATTTCCCCTAAACGAAGCACCACACCAGTTTCCCACTGATTGACCACATAAACGGAGTTACTGCCCACAAATAAGACTGCAGCCCCTAATATTCCAAGTACCGCTTTCATTAACGTAGCTCCCTATTTTTCAAGTAGTCACGAATATTGGTTCGCTGACCCGTTGATGTATTTTGACGATTTCCTACTGTACCCGTATTCATAGGTGCTACGGGTTGAGGCGGTGCAAACGGAATGGTTGCTTGCCCTTGATTAACCATCTTATCCAGTGGTAAGTACAGAAGATTATTACTACTATCAGATCCGACAAAGACCTTGCTAGTGTTACTCAATACCGTTGACATGGCATCAATATACAAACGGTTACGCGTTACTTCTGGCGCTTTTTTATACTCTTCAACAATACTGACAAAACGCGCCGATTCACCGACCGACTGAGCGATCACTCGATCGTGATACGCACTGGCTTCTTCCAGTTCACGCGCAGCTTTACCACGCGCTTTTGGGATAATATCATTTGAGTAGGCTTCGGCCTCGTTAATCAAACGCTCTCTGTCTTCTCGCGCTTTCACCACATCGGCAAAAGCCGATTGCACTTGCTCTGGTGGCTGAGCATCTTGCAAGTTAACACTGGTCACAATCAACCCTGTTTTATAACCATCCAAACGCTCTTGTGTTAACTCTTTCACACGGGAAACCACTTGATCACGCCCTTCGGTTAACACAAAATCCATGGTGCTTTGACCAACGACTTCACGTAACGTACTTTCCACGACCGCACGTAGTGTTAAATCTGGATCCGATGTTTCAAATAAATATTGATTGGCACTGCTTATTTGATACTGCACCGCGACTTTTAAGTCGACAATGTTTTCATCTTTAGTCAGCATCAAGGATTCCGTTGGCACATTGCCCGAACGGTTTGTATCCGAACGATAACCAATTTCAGCGGTACGAATTTGATCGACATTCACAATACGAACACTTTCAATCGGATAAGGAATATGCCAGTGAGGTCCCGCTTTGGCCTCTTCAACAAACGAACCAAACTGCGTCACAACACCACGTTCTGCTGGGTCAACAATATAGATACCTGAAAGCAACCAAACGGTTCCTATGACACCAAAAATAACCGAACCACCAACACCGCCGATGCCTCCGCCATTTTTCTTGCCAAATTTATCACTCGCCCCACCAAAAATTTTCTGAGCCTTTTTTAATAACTCATCAATATCATCATTTTTTTGGTTTTTAGGCGGCTTTTGATCCCCACCACCGTTCTTATTTCCTGAGTTCCCCCAAGGATCTTGTCCCGGCTTACCAGGTTCATTCCATGCCATTCAAACATCTCCATGTGTTCAATCTAATACGATTCTACTTATGCATACAATCGCTATCTATTCATTGATCTGCATTTTTACAGACACGATTCCCCATATTCTAGTGAGGTTGCTGCAAAAAGTCACCTATTAAAATAATTTATAACAAATAATTTAGTTTGAGTCCTCATCCAAAACCTTTGCTTCGATCAATTCTGGCCAAATTTTGACACTTTGCCACTCTTGTTCGGTTAAAGACATTTTAAACAGGCTATTGCCCGCTTCATCAAACCCCTCCTCTAAAATGGTTCCCAAGGAGTAAAGTTCGGCTCGTTTTTTTCCTGCATCAACGCGTAACGTTAACACCACGGTCAAAAAGGCACCCTTAAAAAAGGAGGCGACGGAATCCAACAATAAATCAATCCCCTCGCCACTTTGTGCCGAGATCCAAACACGCTGAGGAATCCCTTCGTTATTTCGATCGACTTTGGATTCTACGGCAGGCTCTAACCGATCAATTTTATTAAAGACCATTAGCTGAGGCACCGACTCGGCACCCACTTCACGAATCACCTCATGCACATCTGCAATTTTCTCTTCTCGGTGTATGTCTGACGCATCCACTAAGTGAACCAATAGATCCGCTTCTCTTGTTTCTTCTAAGGTCGAGCGAAAGGCCGACACCAAATCATGCGGGATGTGTCGAATAAAGCCTACGGTATCAGCAAAAATCACCCGTCCTGCACCGGGAAGATGGACACGGCGTAACGTCGAATCTAAGGTCGCAAACAAACGATCCTCTGCATACACGCCTGCTGAAGTCATTTGATTAAACAGGGTCGATTTACCGGCATTGGTATAGCCAATAATGGTAATAACGGGAATATCGGTTCGCTTACGGGCTTCTTGCCCTAAGCCACGCTGTTTACGCACCTTTTCAATTTTTCGTTCCAGCGATTTAATTCGCCCCTGCACTAAACGCCTATCAGATTCAAGCTGAGTTTCTCCAGGACCACGCGCCCCAATGCCACCTTGGCGATCTAAATGTGTCCACCCCTTTACTAAGCGGGTAGACATCCGTTTAAGCAGCGCGAGTTCGACTTGTAACTTTCCTTCATGGGAGCGTGCTCTTTGAGCAAAAATATCTAAAATCAATCCCACTCTATCTAGTACCTGACACTGTACCAGCTCAGATAGATTGCGCTCTTGCGCGGGGGTTAAAGCATGATTCACTATCACCACATCGGCTTCATGCAACTCGACGGCTTGCTGAATTTCCCCTGCTTTCCCTTTGCCCACAAAATATTTAGAATCGGGTCTTTGACGCTTCGTCCCTAACAAGGTACACACTTCGGCACCTGCGGAATCGACCAACTCATAAAACTCATCCAAATCTTCACGGTCTGATTCATGATAAAAATCAACATGAACCAAAACGGCTTTTTCTAACTCACGCCGTTCCAGGCGATCAAATAATTCCATATTTTGAAATTTCTCTTATCCCCAACACTCTAAGATATAAGATCGCAACACATTGCGCCTCCTATCTAAAAACTTGGATTATATTCTAGGCAAAAAAAAGCCCTACTTTTTACATCCGTCACTTCAATGCAAAAAGAGGGGAGTATCGTTCAAAAAAGCAATTTTAATCAATCGACTCTTTTACATCATCCGACGCTTCATAGAGTTTAGGATCGCGTGCTGGCACAATGGTTGAAATGGCATGTTTATAAACCATTTGCGTCACACTACTTCTTAATAAGACCACAAACTGATCAAACGAGTCGACCTTACCTTGTAGCTTCACTCCGTTCACCAAGTAAACCGATACATTAATACGCTCTTTACGCAATGCATTTAAATACGGATCTTGAATCGGTAGCGCTTTCGATATTTTTTTAGCTTCCATTGTTATTCCTTATTGAGACCTTTACGCGAGAGGATCCGCGGGTAAATATCTCTTATTATATTTTTAAATAACTCAGTTAATTTCTTGTTTATCTTCTTTAAATTTTTGGAAATATTTTCGAACAATTGTGCCCGCAGGCATACTCTCTACTTTTGAAAAGATCACATAGCTGATCACCGCATGAATCACTAAGGTAATAATTAGACCTTCAAAAATACCCACTTGAAAGACTAATAAACCACAAACTGTTGCCAGCAATACCGCATAAGGACCATGCGTCGCCACATGCAATAAGCCTAAAACCATCTTAACACCAACAAACGTCATAATAATGGCCAGTGCAAAATACGGTAAGTTATCTAAATACTGAACGTTAAAGACAAAAAAAGCAATTAACAATCCGATTACCAATACCGAAAGTTTGGTATAAGCACCTGCTAAACGGTTCGTTGACGATTTTGCCAATCCATCTAAGTTTGTCATTCCACCAAAGAAACTTGCCCCCATATTAGAGACCCAAATAGAGAGTAACGAGTTATTTGAATTACAAGGTCGTTTGAGTGGATCAATTTTCTCAATCGCCGCATTACTCATTACCTGTTCAATAACGTCAACTACGGCTAACATGAGTGCAAAAAAGATGGCATATACCCATAAATAAACCGAATCAAAATCTGGAATGGGAAGTCCAATATTAAACTCAACATCCTCTACCTTCAGCATTCTAACATCAATAAACAGTGAGGCCGCAATACCAAACACAATCAAAGCAAAATACGGCAGTGCAGGCTTGGTGTCTTTAAACTTTTTAAATAAGCCCAAAAATAAAATAGCACCAATGACTGATAAGACAATCACTTGAATACGTGAATCTGTCCAAAACTCCTCACTCACGGCCATTCCAACCGGCAACATCCAAAGAAAAGGTAAAAACTTCAAGGCAATCTTTAACCCAATACCCGCTAATAAGCCTTCTACTAAATAAGGAGGCACCGCCTTTAACAAATAACGCTGCCAATCATACTTCCAAATTAACGCTTGAAAGGTAGCGGTCATAAAGATAACAAACGCCATATTTTCAATACCAAAGGTGGCGACACCCATGGCTAAAATAGGGGCTAAACCCGCGGCAATCCCTGGTGCACCAATAAAATTACCTGGGCGAAACCAAGCAAAAAGAAATCCTATAAAAGAAGCAAAAGCAACCGTTGCTAACCCGACTTGAATCGGATAATCAGACATCATCGCAATACCAATCGACAGTGGAATCGCCATCGTCGCGGTAATGACACCTGCTTGAATATCTCGGCCAGCATATTTAGCAACAAACGCTGCGGAACCGTGGTCGACGCTCTGATTTTTTTCAGAATTTATATTTTTTGTCGTCATACTCTATTAAACCTTCTTCCTGTAAACCCATAAAACTAAAAGGGTTTTATTATTTACTTACATAGAGACCTTTGTACGAGAGGGGCGCAAGAGAAAAAAGAGATGAAATTTGGCTGATTGAGGCGGAAATTGCAGGGAATACCTAGGTATTCGCAAGATTTTCAACAAAAATCAGGCATATTTCAGCCTTTTTTATCTGTGCATCCTTTCGTGCAAAGGTCTCACATAAAAGCCTTTTCTAATATAACTATAAAAAAGCGTCTTGTAAATCCTACGCATTTTTCTTCAGCTGGTCTAATAACAACCTAAGTCGCTCTTTTTCACTGTTTTGATAAGGGTCTATTTTAATTAAATCCGCCTCTTTTCTAAGCCAAGTTAACTGGCGTTTTGCCAACTGTCTTGTGGCAACCAATCCTTTATAAACAAACATTTCGTAGTCGTATTCACCCGTTAAAAATAACCACGCTTGACGATAGCCCACACTGCGCATTGCGGTCGTGTCTGCGATTAGGTCTCCGCGTTCAAAAAGTGATTTGACTTCGGATAAAAATCCCGCATCCAACATGGATTGAAATCGCTTGCCAATTTGGGCGTGAAGTTTTTTACGATCTTCAGGAATCAGCCCAATTTTAATCAGCGTAAAGGCGGTTAACGCGGCTTTAGGCTCTGCGCGTAATTCGGTTAAGGTTTTACCAGAAATTTCATACACTTCTAAAGCACGAATCAACCGTTGGGGGTCATTTGAGTGAATGCGTAAGGCCGATTCAGGATCAATCTGCTCTAAACGTTGGTGCAACACTTCAGGGCTTTGTTGCCAGAGTTGTTGTAGTTTTGCTCGAACCGCTTCGTCTGCGGAAGGCAGGTCATTCATCCCCTGCTGTAGTGCGTTGTAATACATCATGGTTCCACCAACTAAAACGGGGAGCTTTCCACGAGCGAATATTTTTTCCACCAACTGATGAACGTCTTCTACAAATTCAGAGGCGGAATAACTTTCCACGGGGTCATGGGTATTAATCAGATGATGCGGTACGGCTTGCAGCTCTTCAACAGAGGGTTTTGCCGTGCCAATATCCATTCCTTTATAGATTAACGCGGAATCCACACTGATGATCTCAATGGGCAGTTCTTTGGCTAAATCCATAGAGAGCTGACTCTTACCTGAGGCGGTCGGCCCCATTAATGCTACACATACCTTTTTACTTATAAGGCTTTGAATTAATTCCATTTATCACTGTCCACGCATAAATAAACTGTCTAATTGATCCATGGATATTTGCACCCACGTAGGGCGACCATGATTGCACTGGTCGGAACGCTCTGTCACTTCCATTTCACGCAGTAACGCATTCATCTCTTCAATCGTTAATTGGCGATTGGCACGCACCGCACCATGACACGCCATAGTGGAGAGCATCTCATTAATCAAATCTTCGACTTGCTGTGTTTGCCCTGCCACCGACAAATCGGCAATCATATCGTTAATTAAGCTAACCACATCACTTTTGACTAATAAGGCCGGAACCGCTGTAATTTTTAACTGCTCAGGGCCAAGCGGTTCAATTTCAAACCCCAGCTTAGCAAAGCCTGCTTGATTCAATTGCCACACGGCAATTTGAGAGGTGTCCAATGCCATCGCAATGGGAACTAATAGTGGCTGACGAATTAAACGATCACTCTCCCACTGTTTTTTAAACCGTTCATACACCACCCGTTCATGCGCGGCGTGCATATCGACCAACACCAATCCATGTTGGTTTTCGGCCAAAATATACACCCCATGCAATTGCGCTCTGGCAAAGCCTAAACGGGGCAGCTCGGCTTGTGGATCAGTCGTAACATTGTAGGAGGAGACTGGCTCAGACACCCCCTCTTTTCGCCGTTGCTCAATCACTTGTTGTAAATTACGATTTACCGTAGCGTACTCCGTAGGTTGTTGAAATGCCATTGCGGTTTGTAGGTCTTGTTGCGACAACCCTTTTGAAAAGAA
>Ga0256840_1003797_pt1 | contig 11866 bp, 9 predicted proteins | sample 355202metaG_FD_185969 | JGI IMG/M metagenome (GOLD analysis project Ga0256840, IMG submission 185969) | Hydrothermal vent microbial communities from Mid Atlantic Ridge, Atlantic Ocean - 355-202 | ecosystem: Environmental > Aquatic > Marine > Hydrothermal vents | place: Atlantic Ocean: Mid...
GTACAATCTTTTAAAGCATACTTAACAATAGTGTTAGAGCATACTAACAACATAAGACTAACAGAAGAGTTTAATAAAAACAAAATAAGGATAGTAAAATGGATATAGCTAAAGTATTTGAACTTCTGAGTCAAGGTGAAATTATTTCAAAAAACTCAAAAGCTCATCAAGAGTATTCTAAATTTCTTTTAAATGATAGCGACTTTGATGAAGCAAATGAAGCATTTAGAAAAATAGGATATATCTTAATAGGACAAAATGGCTATTTCTACTTATCTAAAAAAAGCAATATGACTAGTACTGATTCAAATAGATTCATACAAAAACATAAAGATATCATAATGTCAATTGCAATATTAAGAACACTCTTTCAAAGGCTAGATATAGGAAGTGAGATTTCGTTTCTTGAAACAGTTGTAGAGTATGAGGCACATAAAAAAAATGACTCGACTATTAAAAATAAAATTATGTGGTTATCTTACTTAAAAAATAAAGAAGACGAAAAAAGCATGCTTGAACAAATGTTTAAAAATTTAGAAAAACATAGCATAATAGAAAAAGTAAATATTAACAATGAAAACAATTACATTTTACTAAACGCTATAGACTACTATATAAGTATAATAGAAAAAACAGAGAAGTAAGGAAATATAAAATGATTAAAAAAATGATATTATTAAACTCTGCAAATTTTAAAATAGCTGAATTCGACCTCTCTAAAGAAACCTTTTTTGTAGGAAGTAATATAGGTGGAAAAACTACATCAACAAGAGCATTGCATTTTCTATATAATGCAGAACCGTTAAAGCTTGGAATTCCAACAGATAAAGACAACTTTAAAAAGCATTACTTTCCTTATGATGACTCATATATAATATATGTATTCGAGAATTTTTTTATATTTACTCTAAAAAGAAGCGACCAAATTATAAGATACTTTAGTAAGCAAGTTTTTGATAAAAATAGAATTATTGGAGCAAATGGAAAACTGCGTGAATACAAAGAGATATTAAGATATATAAAAAAACCTTCTTATTATTGCCCTAAAACAATAGAAGAGTATACTGATGTTCTTTATGGACAAAACCATAAATATAAAGATTTTTCAATAGCTTCTATAAAAAAGTATAGAACTTTTATTGAAATTTTAAATCTTGTTTTTAATGTTGATAGTGCCATTGTGGATGTTGTAAGTATAAAAAAGGCGATACAAAAAGCTCTTAATAGAGAAGATGAAGTATTAACCTTAGATTTTGAAAAATATCTTCGCGACCTTAAAGAATTTGAAAGAGATTGGCATTTTTTTAGAACCTTTGATAGACAAAGAGGAAATATTGATAAGGCAACAAATCATAAAAATGTTCTTGTTGGTCTTGAGGAAAAAATTGGTATTATTCTATGTAAAATCAAATATAGAAAAACAGTAGAGAGCGAATATGTCTCTATTAATAAAAACAATGTAGATTCATTAGTAAAAGATATTGCCTTCCTAAAGAGGAAAGAAGATGGTAGAAATAAAATAAAGAATATCAGGCTTCCAAAAATACAAAAAGAAATCGTAGAATTAAACATAAATATAGGAAGACTTGAAGAATTAAAAGAGAAATACTCTCAGGAAAACTTTGAAGAGCAATCAACAATAGCAAATAAAACAGATGGTGTATCAATAGAGCTGAAATCAAAAAACTTTTTATTATCTTCTATGGAAAAAGAATATATGGGAATTATGGAAGTATACGAAAATAAAATAAAAGATATACAACATAGAATAAAAATAACTATCCCTCATGAGGCAGAAAAAGAAATAATGAGTCTAAGCCACTCTCAAAAGCGAATGCTTGATGAAGATGTTGTGAGTATTAAAGAAGAGCACAATATAGCAATAGAGCCACTAAAGTTAGAGTTAAAAAAACTTTTAGACTTAAGAAAAGAAGAAAAGCCAAAAATAGTTACTACAGAAAAAATATTCAGAGAAAACAAGAGAAAATTAGACTTAAAGCATAGTGAAACAATAGAGAACTTGGAGCAAATAAAAAAAGGAAATCTAAAATCTAAAAAAGTTTCCCTAGAGGAAATCGAAGATATTGAAGATGAAAATAAAAAATTAGAAATAAGAAAACTTGATGTGCTAGATAAATATAAAAAATACAGAACTTCTTTGGGAGAAAAGCTATTAAAAAAGAAGAAAGAGATTAGCATAAATGTAGATGAAATTAGAAGAAGTATAACTCCAAAACCCAATAGTTTTGGAGAATTTTTATCGCAAGAAGTAGTAAATTGGGAAAAAGAACTTTATCCTATTATAGACAAATCTCTTTTGTCTATAGACAGGAGTATTTTAAAACCAAAGCTTAAATCAGGTGAAGAGCTTTTTGGAGTTGATATTGAGCTTGATTCGCTAAAGACTATACCAACTTTAGATGAAGCAAAAGTTATGATACAAAAAATGAAAAATGAAAAATACCAATTCCTAAGAGTAGCTATTGAAAAAACAAAAGAGTTAGAAGCTCAAAGAGATAAAGATATTAATGAACTTAATTCAAATATTGAAGAGAATGTGTCTAGAATACAAGTGGCTACTGATTCAATCAAGAAGATAGAAAAGAAAATTATAGAAAATGAAAAATTTAAAGAGAAGGAGATTTCGGACTATGAAGATAGTCTTCTAACTCTACAAAAAAACGAAGAAAATGCAATCTTAAAAATAGAAGAAGCAATAAAAAACTTTGATGCAGAAATGGAAGATATAAAAAAACAAATAAATGAAGAAGACGATAAAGAAGTGATTAGTATCCACAAAGCACAAGAGACTTATGAGTACAACCTAAGAGTTATTAAAAAAACAGAAGAATCGAAAAAAGAAATAAAAATCAATGACTTGCTCAATGAAATAAAAGAAATAGAATCTAAAAAGAAAAACAAAGGCAAAGAAGATACAATGGAAGATTTACGAAAAGAGATAAAGAGTCTTGAAGAGAAGTACAAAGAATGTATCATCGCTCAAGATTTTCTCACAAGTTTCCAAAAGCATCAAGGAGAAATAAGCTTATTGCCAAACAAAATAGGGCTTAAAAATAAGCTCGAAAACTATATCGAAAGACTATCAAATGCCATTATTCAATCTATTTTGAATATCGAGCGTAATCGTAAAGACCTCAAAGTGCAAAAGCAAAATCTTTTGGATGATATTATAAAATATACAGCAGGAAGTAAAAAGCTATTAGAGTTAGATATTGAATTGCCAGAAAAAGAACTAAAAAATAATCAGTTCTTGTGCGAGCTTGTAGATGAACTAAAAAATAAAAAAGCTGAATATAAAAATAAAAAAGCTGATTTAAAAGACCTGATTAGTAAGTTTCAAGAACTTGAAAAATACCCAATGGTAGAGATAAATTTAGCTCTTAACAAATACGCTGAAATAAATTCTATATTAGAACTTGAAAATATAGTAGACAGTCTTGATGAACTACAAGACTTCAAAATCAACAAATATCAAAGCCAAAAGAAAAGAAGCCATGCAAATTTCAACGCTTTTTTAACAAACACTATTAAGCAAAAAATAATTAATTTTGACAATCTTGAAAATGATTTTTTGAAAGAAATTGAAAAAATAAATAGAAATTTGAAAAAAGCAGATTTTGAAGTGATAAAAGACATAAGTTTGAATGTAAAACAAAATACAACTCAAAAAGACTCTATGAGTAGCCTATTTAGTAAGCTATCGGAAAAAATAAGAGATAGTGTGAGTTTATACACAGAAAACAGCGGATTATTTTATCAAGATATTCCAAAATCTGTAAGCAATATAGAGAGCATAGTGGAAGTATTGGGAGAAATCAAAAAGAAAGGAACTGAGGGAGCAATTAATCTTTTTGATACAATAGATTTATCAATATCTTATTTAGAGAATGGAAAAAAGGTAGAAAATAAAACACATATAAAAAATGATTCTTCTTCTGGTGGAAACATACTTTTAAAAGCTCCTATTGCTATATCTATATTGAACAGTTTCTATAAAGGAGAAAGAGACTTGACACCATTTTATTTGATAATAGATGAAGTTTCAAGACTTCAACATAAAAATCAAGGGTTACTTAAAAGCTATATGAATAATAATGGTTTTAAAACCTTATTCATAACACCTGATGCACAATATCCAAATCCTAAAAAAGCTATCTATTATATATTCAAAAGCAATACGAAGAATGGCAATTCACTCGAAGTATCCCAAATGAATATTGTTTAACCCACCTTTAGGTGGGAATTATTTTCTAAAATTTGGATATAATGATTTTCCCACCTAAAGGTGGTATTGGAGAGAATATATGAATATTGAAAAAGATTTGGAATTTTTTATACTTTACGATAAAAAAAATATTTTAAAACAAATAGAAATTTTAAAAGTAAAATTAAGAATCAAGGATGCCTTTAAAATATATTTTGATGATATAGATACTATTTTTTTAAAACATTTGAATTTAGAAGATAAATTAAGCAATGTAAAAAAACAAATGGAACTTAATAAGAATAAAAACTTGGAATTATATTGTAAAAAAAATGGTAAACAAATTTACATAAAAAGCTTTGGAAAAATAAATGATATAAGTAAGAAAAAATTAAATACTATTTTCAAGCTACTAATGCTTATTAAATTAAATAAAAAAATTAATGAAATTTCTTATTTATCATCACAAGTTTTTAGAGCAGATAAATTAATATAAAATATTTACGAGAATACTATAATCAATAAAGGAAAAAATAGTTATGAAAATTGATATATACTTCATCTTCAAATATTTTAAATATAATACTTGGCAATAATGGTATAAAAACGCTAGATGAAAATACATATCTAAGGCTTGTTTCTTTGTGTTATGGTAGAGTTGAAGTTACTAAAAAGATTTCTATTTAATGTTTGTTATAGTATTTATCTTTTTACATAGCACGGCTTGTTAAGGGAGCGTTTAATACTGTAACATCATATAATCATTCTGAGAAATCAAAAACTTACTTATTTAAAAGTAACCTATTAATCCTAAGTTGAACTCTATTATGTAAAATATTATTAAAATGTACATAATTTAGTTAAGAAATCTCTATTTTATGGGTTATATAACCAAAGGTGCACTAAACATGAATCTTGCCAGAAGTGGTTACTTTTAAAGAATTGAATAAATCAATTATATATAAATTTAAAAAATAAGATATCCTAGTTAAAGATGAACTCTAACACAACTCTGTCTCTAGGCAACTACTAAAAGTTTTCTAGAGTGAAAGGGATACCTATAACATGATTATATATTTTATAGTCTAAAAAGTGTCATATGTTTCTGAACTTATACATAAAAAGGTTTACTCTGTCACTATTTTAAGTCAAGAAAAACCGTTCTGGTTATTGCAAGAGAGGTGTTTCATCTCTCAATTTTTCGGTAATCTCTTTTGGTAAATAAAAACTATAGCCACAAATACGAATATAGTAATCTTTATTAGCATTTATTTTTATATCTTTTGAAGTAATAAATACATTATCTGGAATATCTATACCATGCAAATATCCTATAGATATTTTTAGTAAATTTTTATTATTATTTTTCAATTTTTCATTAAAACGAAGCACGCTAATAAGTCTTTGCTTTAACTGTTCTTTGGAAGTATTAGGACTTTTAAATACAATTTTTCCAATATTTTTTACTGATATATCTAATTTAAAATCTATTTTTAAAAAATTAATAAATCCAGTTATGGAAGCTTTTTGTCCAGGGTAATGCCAAAGGTAACCTCTTAGCATTGTAATATTTGGTTGGATTTGATTAAAATTTTTACAATATTCTAAAAATCTTACTGCTGGAGTCAATGCTAGTCTAATTGACCTTAGGGTAGTTTTATTTTTTTCAAATTTTTTATATAATTTATCGTAATATCTTTTTATGGTTTTATAATTATATGTCCCTTTCTCAAATGATTCTAAGTATCTATGAATCATGTCAATATTTGCGTATTTTTCTTGTACTTCTTTATCAACAATAATTATTTTTATTTCATCTAAAAAAAGTGTAACTGACAAATTTGTACGAGTTCTAGCAACTGATAATTTTTTTACTACTTCTTCATAAGAAGGTATTCGATTAATTTTTTCACATAAGTTATCTAATTCTATAAAATAAGCTTGATATTGCTGTATGTGAGTAGAAGCAAATAATAAACCTCGTCTATCGGTTAACCATATACTAAAAGTATAAAATAAATTTTGCATATGCTTGGAAAGAGCATTAGCGATGAAGTTTGTTTTTTTGGTAAGTGAATTTTTATAATTGCATTCTGGGCATATTGTGCCTTTGCCAGCAGCAAAACTGTATCCACAAATAACACATTCTCTTGTAACATAGGTAGCACAAATTTTGCAAATTGGTTTTTTATCTAAAGAGTAGCAATATGCTTTTTTTCTATAAGAACACTGTGAACATATTGGTAAAGTTTTACTATAGCATTTTTGGCACAATAATTTTACTGTCCCATCTAATAAGTTTCTATTGCATATGTTTATATTATATTCGTTACACTCAGTGCATTGTTTTTTTTCAACAAAGTATTTTGCACATGACTTACATACTGGTCCAAATTCAGTAATTTTACCATTTGAATATTCAATTTTGCCACATCTAATACAGGGCACATCTTTTTGTTGGCACGATTTACAAATCGGTATTTTTAACTTATAGTAGATTCTCCTATTTTTTTTACAAATACTACATATATTAAGAGGAAAAAGAATTTCATAGCATTTTCTACAGTAGTGCTTTCCGTGATACCTATAATCCCAAGCAGTCAATTTGTTATGGCAATAATTACATTCACAATTTGAATTAGCAATACTCAAATAAATTTCCTTATTTCATTCATTAGTTTCTCCACTTCTGTCTTGGACTTTGGCTTAATGCTTTTGCTTTTATCTACTAAAACAGCTCTAGCCTTAGTGTAGATTAGATTTTTTGCTAGTTTGTTGATTGTTTTTGTACTTAATGAGATTTGATTTAATAGTGCTTTTTGATGAATATTGTTATCAGAAAAAATTTTCTCAATTTCATCTAAATTAAATTTTGATAATTTTGAAACAATATAAAGCAACTGGCATCTATCTTCGATAGCCATAGATTCAAATGATATGCCTTTACTGTAAGCTTGAGTGTTTATGTTTTCATAAATATTAAACTCTTTTAAAATATTTTTATGTTTTTCTGAATATATGGCATATCTAAAAAAAGAAATTAAAATACGGATTGTTTTAAATAATTCATCAATACTATATTTAATGATAGGAAAATCAATACTGGAGACATCTCCAAATGCTACTCTATTAAGGTTTTCTTGAAATTGTATAACTTCCTTGGATGCATCAACAGAAGTACTTAATCTCAAATCATATCCACAATAGGTGCATTTGAATATTTGTGTATTTTTATAATCAATAAGATGAGGGGCAAATGCTTCATTACACTTTTGACACTTGTAAATCAAGAGTTGTTCGTGTATAGGACAAGCAACATTCCAAGCTAGTCGCCATTGTTTTTTAACATAAGGATTCTTCTCTTTAAAACAATCTTTGCAAAAATGAGTGCCATTTATTTTTTTACCACTTCTGCTTCCAGTTGGTACAATAAAAAACCAAGCTTTGTTGGGATTTAAAGAATAATCAGAAATTATTTTTTCTATTATTGGTTCCAAGGTCATGTTTCTAATTTGCTTAACACTAAGAGATGTTATTTTACTAAGTCTAATTATTTTATCTGTTGGAAGATGTCTATCTATGTCTCTCGTCCATACTCTAAAATTGAGCCAAATACCGCTTACCCAGCTACTAGGGTCACTTCCGCATGCGATTGAATTTCTTATCAGCCAAGAGCTTAATATTTCATCAGAAAAAGGCTTCAGTTCAATTGGTATTTTCAAGTTTCTATTTCAATTTCTATGGGAGACATTTTATTCGTAGGTTTTACCCATTTAAATTTTTTAATAATATCCACTGTTATCTCTTCAATATTTTTACTGATGGCAAATTTTGTACACTCTATTAATAGTCTATGTAAATTTCCTAGATTTCCTCTCGAAATCATATATAGTAAAGTAGCCTTTTCTTTTGAGCTTAATAAAGATGCTTTTTTTAAAGGCAATCTTTTTTCAAAAGAGTTCAGCAGTCCTCTGAAATTTTTATCTAATTCCCATTTAGTTAGGGTTATTAAATCGAATCTACTTGCAAGTTCAGGCGAAGAAGATAAAACCAAAGAGGCACTCTTAATACCTACACCTATGATTGGTATCATAAGCTCATTTCCTAGGCTTTTTAAAGCTTGCATAACAGTTCTTTGTTGAATGGGTGTACCGCTAAGTAAATGATGTATTTCATCCAATACAAGCATTTTGACATTGCACTCTCTCATTAGATATAGTGTTTGACTTCTTAATTTTGCTAGTGTATCAGTACTTCTAAATGGTGTCCAGAATTTTTCTAATATTGAAATATATAAACCTTTTTCATCTGCTTTAGACGGAGATTGTGCAAGTATAATTGGCTTTACTACAACACTCATTCCTTCTTCATCTTCAAGCGTGTAGTCTTGATGAAGTTTGCAAAACTCAACAATTATTGATGTCTTTCCCATATTGGAATCTCCAATTATAAGAAGATTTTGCATTCTAGGTTTTTTTGGTCTCTCCATCATCTGTTTCAGTAACTGTATAATCTGTGTAGTTCTAGGATAATTAATCCATATTGGATTATACAAAGATTTAATTCGGTCTTCTTTATTTAAATTAAGTAAATGTTGAAAATTATTATTTAAGTGTGAATATTGTGAACTCATGCTATTTTTCCTTTTAATCAAAATCTGGGACATCATCATCCCATAAGTTATCATTTGTATCAATCTCTTTAATTTCGAGAGATGGTTTTTTGTATATTTCAGTCTCATTATTTTTATTAGTTATTTTTTGTTGGTCTCTTCTCGCTTTTTTAGTTTTTTTAGCAGAGTCTTTTATCTGACGATGAAGTTCTTCATGAGCATCAATAATGGCTGCATGATTTACTGTATTGTAACCTTTATCTTTTATCTCATTTTTTATTACCTCATATTCCCATAGACTCATTGCAGGTATAGATTGGTCAGCTAATGGGATTTTATAATATTCAAGCGTGTTCTCGTTATAAAACCATATATGACTTATATCTCTAGGGTCTCTTTTGCATATAAATTTTTTCTTATTTTTTGTGATTTCATCATGTTGGTTTATTTGTGAACGCAAAATAGTATCATAGTAATTTAGCCCATCTATATTAATACCATTTTTTTGAATTGTTCTTTTAAACATAGGTAAAAAATCAATAGTGATTGTCATTTTATCTGATGGTTTAGGGGGATAACCAACTCCCTCTTGAGTAGCACTTCCAAAAATTCCTAAAGCCCATTTTTTCTCTGGCGACATTTCTATGGTATGGTGGATTCTTTTGTGATACACTTTTGTTATAAAAGTGACGAGCCATTTTTCAAATTCTTGAAAAGTCATACAAGCATTTCCATCCGAGTCATATGTTTGCCTCTCTTTTATGTTGGAGAAAGTGGTGCCTGGAATAGAGTGAACTTCTTTCATAATTGTTCCAATAACCCGCTCTATATGACCACCAAAGTTTGATTTTCCAATTGGTCTAAATTCAAGATTAATTCCATTTACCTGACACGCTCTTTTTAATGCTTCTGCTCTAAAATCTGCTCCGTTATCTGCATGTATAGTATCTGGAAATCCCCATACATCCCAATTTGTATTTATATCAAATCTTAATAATATTTCATCTTTTGGTAAAACAGCATTTGTGATACACATTGCAACAGAAGTTACGCTAGGAGCATTAAGAGATAAATAATATCCTGCAATCATTCTAGTATTGATATCAATTGCTAAAGTTATCCAAGGTCTTCCTATTGGTTTTCTATTAATATCATCTACTAATATAATATCTGCTGGTGTGTGGTCTATTTGAAATACCTGCAAAGGGTACTCTGCTTTATATGTTCCTGGCACTGGTTCGTATAATGTTCTTGCCAGTGATTTATTCCCTTGCCTTTTAATTCTTTCATATTCAGTAATTTTGTATATTCTATTTCTGATTGTATTCTTGCTAGGTGGTGTAATACTTTGTTTTTTACATTCAATATTAATTTTATTTATTACAGCTTGTGCCGATGGTCTCTGTTTAGTTAAAAAATACTTTTCTATTACATTGTGTATGATTTCTTCTGTATGATGTTCGAGTCTTCTTTCCCCTCTTGTTCTTCCAGATGGTTTCGGCAATAAACCAACCAATGTTCCAGTTGATTTATATTTTTTAAGCCATCTATACAAGGTAGTATAATGGACATTAATCTTTTCAGCATATTTTTCAATTTCTTTCCTAGTTAGATTTTTTGATATTAATGGCTTTATGGCTAAATATCTTTCTTCAATAATTTTATAGTTGTCATCTGTTATATCAGATAAATCTCTATGGATAAATCCATTATCAATGATTGTTTCAGGTGCAACAGCCTTGACATCTTTAAGCATTAATCTTTTGGCTCTATTATTTTTAATATTGATTCCAACAACTTCCTCAAAATCAATTAATTGTGAAACTTTATAAACCTCTTTTTCAAATTCTATATAGTCATTTTCTCTTATGGTAATTCTACTTCTATCCATTTTTACTATGTTATTATCTTCAGTCATCTATATCTCCATTTCTTCTTGAATGCTAGTATTAGCCCATACAATAGTTCTTTGATTTAATGGCTCACCAAAAAAGCATAAAATCTTTTTATTAGCCAACAAATGCCATATTTGTCCTATTGCTACTCCTTTTTGATTATCTGTTACATAAAGGCACTCTAGTATATGGTCAATCTCAGTATGTCCTACTAAATTAAGATGATTTAGTATTCTTTCCTCTTCATCTTTATTGTACTGTAAGTTTTTGTATCTTTTTAAAAAAGATATATTTTTAAAATACTGCCCTCTTATTTTTATTTCGTCATATATTTTAAAAATCATATCATTTTGGCGAGCATATTTAATTCCAATTTTAAATTTTGGTTTTAACTTTTCAAAATTCTTTCTTATTATATTTCTTGGTTTAACTTCAATTAGCATAGGCTTGTATATTGGCTTCATGAGTGCGGCTTTAGGTTGCCTAAAATAAACCAAAAAATCGGGTGTGTAAGTTGTATCTCTACCATTTGAATTAGTATATTCTATTGTCATGGGCTGTTCAATAACATCGCTTACGCTCTCATTAAATTCTAATATAGTGAGTAAATCTCTTTCAAGTGTTGATTCAAATGATATACTTTTTTCTTTTCTAAATGAGAATACACCAGATAGACTTCCATATGTATACCCTATTTTTCTATTTTTCATTGATATTTTCAAGTGCGACTCCTAGTGTAAAATAATTTATTTTAGTGAATGATATTTGTTTATTAGCAATAAAATAGTAGAATTTTATTAAATATTTAATATTATATAGAAGGTTGTCTACAAAAGTAGATTTTTTTGTCATTTCATTTCCTTTAATGGTAATGTTGTAGCAAGGTTTAGTGGAAAAAAGAAAGGTTGTAGCAAGGTATAATGGAATTAGTAGCAAAGTATAGTGGAAAAACATCTCTTAAACTCCTTAAATGTTATGATATTGTAGCAAGTTTTGCTGGAAATTACAGAGGTAGTAGTAAGTCTATGGCTGGAGAGTGTGCATTAGCTCACAATGGCATACTTTTTTTCGATGAATTTCCTCATTTTTCAAAGTCAGTTTTAGAGGCCCTTCGTGAGCCACTAGAAGATAATC
>Ga0256840_1003798_pt1 | contig 11866 bp, 8 predicted proteins | sample 355202metaG_FD_185969 | JGI IMG/M metagenome (GOLD analysis project Ga0256840, IMG submission 185969) | Hydrothermal vent microbial communities from Mid Atlantic Ridge, Atlantic Ocean - 355-202 | ecosystem: Environmental > Aquatic > Marine > Hydrothermal vents | place: Atlantic Ocean: Mid...
AGATGCTAAAATAGGAAACAATGAAACATGACTTCCATAAAATGGGATGTCAAAAGGTAATTTTGCAATTTCATCATAGGCAGATAAATCGGTTGCCCAAAGAAAGCTCTTTTGTCTTAAAGCCAAGTTTGTTGGGAAAAATCTAAATAAGGCAAAGAAAATAGGCATTTGTAACAAGGCAGGAATACAACCAGCCATAGGATTAACACCAGCCTTTCGTTGTAAAGCCATAGTTTCTTGTTGACGTTTCATAGCATTCTCTTTACCAGGATACTTTTCATTTAATTCTTGTAATTCTGGTTTAATCACCTTCATTTTTGCACTCGATAAAAAGGACTTATACAATAAAGGCGACATTAATAATTTAACCACAATGGTTAAAAAGATAATAACCAAACCTAAACTACCAATAAATGAATGTAATAAATCAAACATTGGCATAATAAAATATTTGTTAATTACACGCACAATTGCCCAACCTTGAATGGTTAATCGTTCAAAATTATAATCTTTATAGTTCTTTAAAATTTTATAATCTGTTGGGCCATAATACAATTGCATAGAAGCATTAATTTCGTTATTCTGAACAGGTAACTCAACAGTTGAAGCAAATTGCTTTGTAAAGATAGTGTCTATCTTTTTATCGTTTACTAAGTTTTTTGAAACAAGTTTTGCTTTTGAAAAAGGTGTTTTTGAAGTTAATATAGAAGAAAAGAATTGTTTTTTATATCCAATCCAATTCAAATTAACAGTCTCTTTATCTGCATCTTTACTCATTGCACTTAAATAATCAAAATCTCCACTGTGCATATAATCAAGCTCTGTATATTGATTTTCATACTTAACCGATTTTTCTGTTCTAATTGTTTTAAGATTCCAATCTAGATTTATTTTTTCTGAAGTATTTAGCACTCCAGATAACCCAACAGATTGGATAGAAAAATCTAACATATAATCGTTTGGTTTTAAAACATATTTATAAGCTAAATACTTATTATCATCAGTTTTTAAACGCATAGTTAAGACTTGATTTTCCCCGTCTTTTGTCAAAGTAGGCTCAAAATACATCTCTTTGGTATGTAACGTTCTACCATCTTTAGTTTGAAAAGTAAGATTTAATAAAGCGTTATTGTCTTTAATTAAATACAAATCTTTAGCATCATAAGTTTTAAATTTATTAAGCTTAAGCGAAGTAATTTGCCCTCCTTTATTTGCAATTTTAATTTCTAATAAATCATTACTTAAGGTTGTTTCATTATTTTTAGCAGAAGCTAATGTATTCGCATAAGCAAACGTTCCTCTTTTACTATTTGAAACTAATTGAGCTATAGAATCATTAGAATTGATAACTGGAGTAGTTTCAACAACTTTATTCTCAAAAGGCTTTGCAACCTCTTTTTTTAAATTAGCAATTGAATCTTTTTTTCTTAGTTCATTTGCCTTTTTTATTTCTAATTCTTCTTTTGTTGGTTGAGTTTGGTACAAATAAAACATGGCCAAAGCAGCCAAAAGCACCATACCTATTAATGAATTAAAATCGAATTTTTTTTCTTCCATTGTTTACTTATTTTCCTTAATATTAAAAAGGGTTTATTTTAAAATATCGTGCAAATGTACTAAAAAGTAAAGCACGGCTATATGTATTAGACAAATTTTATTCCATTTGTTACAAAAAGGCATATTGGTAGAATAAAAATGAAGAATAGAAGAAATGCCAATAAAAAAAGAACACCTTACAAATCATAAATTTGTAAGGTGTTTTGTGGGCGATGAGGGATTCGAACCCCCGACCCCCTCGGTGTAAACGAGGTGCTCTGAACCAACTGAGCTAATCGCCCTAATTTCGGGTGCAAATATACATCTGTTTTCTATTCTACCAAACTTTTTTTACAAAAAAAACAATTATTTTTTCACTTTAAATTTAATCCATTGAAATACAAATACTTCTAACCAACTCTTATTTTGATTTAAGCACGATGGATGCAAAACAGAAAAAAAGAACACACTAAAAGCAGAAGGGACAATAATTTTGGTTAGTTCTATATCATTATGCTAAAGTGAAACCTACAAACATCATTCTATTTAACATTAATAGCATAACCTATTCCCTTATGAGTTTTTATAAAATCATTCCCAATGTTTTTTCTGAGCTTTCTTATATGAACATCAAGCGTTCTATCACCAACAATAACCGAAGAACCCCAAATGGAACTGTAAATTTCTTCTCTAGTAAATACATATTCAGGTTTTGAAGCTAATAAAGTGAGTATTTTGAATTCTTTTTTTGGTAAAAAGATTTCTTTCCCTTCAAGAAGAACAAGTCTTTTATCTAAATTAATTGTTAAGCGACCAATGCGTATTTCATTTGTATCTTTACCCTCTTTTTTTTGCTTTCTTTTTAATAAAGATTGCACTCTTGCTATTAATGTTTTTGGACGAATGGGTTTGGTAACATAATCATCTGCTCCTGCGTTAAAACCTGCAATTTCTGAATAATCTTCATTTCTTGCTGTTAAAAATATGATTAACGTATCTTTAAATTCAGGAAGTTCTCTAAGCAAACTACAAGTTTCCATACCATCTAAGTGAGGCATCATAACGTCTAAAACAATTAAATCTGGCTTGTTTTCTTTGGCAACTTCAATAGCTTGTAAACCGTCTAATGCAGTAAAAATAACAAAACCTTCTTTTTCAAAATTATATTTTAAAAAGTCTAAAATGTCTTGCTCATCATCTACTAATAATATTTTATATTTTTCTTTCATTACTCCAAAGTTATAAAAGAATGAGGTAAACTAGCATTATTCCATTTTAACAAATTGTTAATTATTTGATTCAACTGCAAATTTAATGGGTAATTTATATTAACACTTAAAAATCTAACAATTAATATAATATCTTATTTGTTCATTTTTTTCATTGATAAAAAAACGAACCAAAAAAATCTAGGCTTACGAAAGCTAATCTAAATTTATCATTCAGCATCTAAATTTTCTGAACTCGTTCCGTTGTAATACTTATTCTAATAATCATAAATCTATTAACAGAACTCAAACAGCAGAAAATTTTAAGATGCGTTCATTTCAAATTTTACGATTACCTTTCGAATGCCTCCTAAAAATCATATTTTTATCTACAATCAATTTTTAAATTAAATATTGATTTTAAGTTGTTCCACTAAATTTGCAGTAGAACCAATTATTTTTTAAGATTAATTAGATACATTTTAAAATTTCTGCCTTCGCAGGAATGACAAGCAAACCAAATTTAATATATTTTATAAGAAAAACTCAAACTAAAACTTTGTTGTTTTGAATATTGTCTATAAATTTCATTTTCAGCTCCAAATGAATCAAAATACTGATTAAAATTATCGTTCAAAATATTTTTAAATGATGCGCTTACTTTGTATTTATTGTCTTTTCCAAATTTATAACTTCCTTTAAAATTTAAACTATTAAACGGACTTTCAAACACGTCTGGTACGATACCACTGCCAACAATGGCTAATTTTTTTCCTTGTACGTTATAACTTAAAGAGGAATCAAAATTGGCTTTAGAAATATTTAATGATGCATTTACTATAAATGGAGATTGCCCTTGCATTGTTCTATATTGCGATATGGTTTCACCATTTCTAGCATTTTCTTTTCTTAATTCATATTCTGTTTTTCCAGAAATATCAACAATTACTTGTTTGGTATCTACTTTTGAAATAATATAGCTCACATTTGCTCCAACAGAAATATTGAATTTTGAATCTTCTTTTGTTAAACTTTTTTTCATTTCTAATTCTCCTCCATAAACAAGTGCTTGTTTTGTGTTTTTTGGCTGAATTGAATTTGGGCTTAATTGAAAAGGTACTAATTCTATTGGATTATTAAAATTTTTATAAAATCCGCTTACAGAAATCATTTCACCTCTGCTAAAGAAATTTTCCCATCTAATATCTACATTATTAATATTGGTTTCTTTAAGATTTAAGTTACCAATAAAATTATTTTGTGAAATTGGATCTTGAATATGCGCATTAGATTTTTCTTTAAACGAAGGTCTTGCAACAGTTTGAGAATAAGACAACCGCAAATTAGTATTATCATTTAAAGCGTAAATAAAGTTTAAAGACGGTAAGAAAACCAATTCATCATGCACTCGCTTTTTAAATGGAATGTTTGAATAATATCCATCATAATCAATGGTTGCTTTTTCGGTTCTTACTCCAAAAATGGTTTTTAATTTTTTAGTAATTTCCATTTCATCCATAGCATAGAAAGCTAGTACATTACTGGTTGCTTTGTACGTATTATTCAAATTTTGAGACCCTTTTACATACATTCCAGATTGAGTTGTTGCATTCCAAATATTGGCATCAATTAAAATATCATTTGGATTTTCGGTAAACGAATTAAAATCTGATGTTTTCTCAAATACATAGCTTAAAATTTCGTAATCTCTATATTTATAAGTGTTAGAAACTCCAATTTTAATTTTGTTTTTTTCTTTTACTTTATACAACGCATTTATTTTTGAAGCAAGTGTTTGCTCGTTTAAAGTTCGATAATATCTATCAATACCAGCTCCATCACCTAATTGTAATTTAAACGTTCCCGTTGTAGCATCAAAAGACAATCTAGTAGAACGCACATCTGGCTCTAAAATATTTGCTAAAGAAGGAGATATTTTCCAATCAACTACAAAATCATTTCCTTTTATATGATGTTCTCCTTTGAGGATAATATTTGTTACACTTCTTTGTGTGTATTGAATGGCTTCTTTATACAAAGTAGCATTTGTCTCATCAAAGTTTTGCGAAATATAATCTGCTGCTTGACCTGTACCATTCTGACTGTGGAAAAGGGAAAGTGCATATTTACTTTTATCAAATTTAAAGGCTGTTCCAAGTAAACCACTCCAAATTACATTATTTTCACCAAAAGAACCAGTGGTTACTTCCCGTTTATCAAGTTGATTTACATTAGAGTTGGTATCTTTAAAGTAAACAGCTTGTTTTACATCATCGTAATATTTATAATCATTTGCATAATTCAAGGCAAAATTAACTCCTAAAGTATAGTTTTTTTTCTGATATTGATTTCCAAAACTCACATTAAAACTTTCGTCTAAAAATGAATTTGCACCTTTAGTAACTCCTAATTCTTTGGAAAAACTATTGGTTAATGCTGTTAATTTTGGGTCGTTTAAAGATTCATCTGGAATAATGGTATTGTTACTAAAACCTAATTTTCGTGTACTATTTCCAAAACCCAACCAATCATTTTTTTGTTTTTGGTAAAGGATAAAATCTTTATTAAAATTCATATTATTGGTATAGCCAAATCCTAAACCAATTTCTAAAGTTTTATCTCTAGGAAAATCTTTTGTAGAAATATCAACCAAACCACCTGTAAAATCACCGTCTAAATCTGGTGTAAAGGTTTTATAAACTACAATATTATCAACTAAATTTGTTGGAAACAAATCCATTTGAACCGTATTTCTATCAGGATCTAATCCTGGAATGCTAACACTATTTAAGGTTGTTTTAGTGTAACGATCACTCAAACCACGAACAAAAACATATTTACCACCTTGAACAGAAACTCCTGTTACTCTTTTTAATGCTCCAGCAACATCAGAATCACCTGTTTTACTAAAACTTTCAGAAGAAATACCATCTAAAAGTTTAACTGATTTTTTTTGCATAGTTAGTAAGGCTGAGGCAGAATTTTTACGTTTACTCGATGTTATTACAACCTCTTCCAATTGTTCATCTTCGCTTTTTAAAGAAATATCTAATGATTTTACTTTTTTTCCAATAATAGTTACTTTTTGAATTGTTAAACTAGCATAACCTAGTGCAGTAATTTTAAGATTGTAAATACCATCTTCAACTTTTAGTGTATAATTCCCGTCAAAATCTGTTACTGTACCAATGCTTGTGTTTTCTATCATAACATTAGCACCCATAATTGGCTCTCCTGTTCCTGCGTCAATGATTGTTCCTCTTAATGTTCCTCTTCCATCTATTGCAAAAATGCTTAATGAAAATAATGATAAGGCTATAAATAGTAGTAATTTGTTCATTTAGTTAATAGTTTATTATAGCAAAGTTCTCTGCCAAAAGACAGAGAACTAAAGCTAACCAATTCAAATATTTAATTTTTTAGAATTTATTATTTTCAGCAGTCCATGTCCAAGAAAAATCACTTTCTTGTACTGTTGTTGGTGAAACACTCATTGCATTTCCTGCCGCAGAGAATACAGATGCAGCAGCATCTATTTGCACTGTAGGTACAGAACAACCTTCAGTTTTAGTGTAAAGCTCTAAAGGTGCATCTGTTTTATTTGTTTTAATTTCTAAATCACCATCAACATAATGTGTATAAGCATCTGTTAGAACAGTAGTACAGTCAGTATCTAATTTCACACTTACTTTGAATTTTGATAAACTTTCAAATTCATTGTTTTGAACAACACCTTGCGCTTTTGATTTTAAATCACATGAACCTGCATTGTCCTTATCTCTAAATAAACAGTTTTCAACTGTAAATTTTCCGTTTACATTAGTACTGTTTTCTGGTCCGTCAATTTCTAAAAATTCATCTCCAACAGAGCTTTTATAAACCACCATTGAATTTGTGAATTTTCCAGCAAAATTTTGGTCAATATCAAAAGCATCATCACCTTGATAAGCAACTAAAGCATGATTAATTACCACTGCACCACCAAAACACTCAATACCATCATCTAAATTACTTACAATTTCTACATTGTCAATAGTAGTTCCAGAGCCAACACCACCAAGTGTTAATCCGTTAATTTCGTTTCCTTCACCAATAGAAATTCCTCCATGTCTAATAGAAACATATTTAATAACACCTGAATTATCTGCATTGTCATTACCACCATATTTTCCGTAAACTGCATCAGCATCAATTCCTTCAATATGTCCTTCTGTATCACCAACTTTATCTGATACTTTAGCGTTTCCTAAAACAATCACTCCTCCCCATTTTGCAGAGTCGGTTTCATCTAAATTAGTTCCTGTTTTTTGACCAACTTCTATATTGTCTAAAATACTTGTAAAGATAATTGGTTTATCTGCTGTACCAACTGCCATTAATTTACCACCTCTTGCTACTACTAAAGCAGAAGCGTTTGTACCATCACCTTCTTTACCTTTAATAATTGTTCCTGGCTGGATAGTTAATGTAACTCCATTATTAACGATTAATTTTCCTTGAATTTGGTAAATTCTATCTGCTGTCCAAATTTCATTTTGTGTTAATTCTCCTGTTTTTACTTCTGCAGAAGGTTGTTGAACTGGATCGTCATCATCACTTTTACAAGAGATGAATAATGCTGTAACAAATAGTGCTACAAGTACTGTTTTTAAATTTTTCATTTTTAACATTGTTTATTCGTTTTAAATTTATACTGCAAATATATTGGCAGTAGTTAAAATTAATGTTAGTTAAAAATGAAGTAATTCTTAAACTTTTAAAAAAACACTTAACAATTTATTCATAAAGTGTTTTGCTAAATTATATCCAAACTTCCTTTACCCTCTCTAATAATGTGTATTTCATCTTTAGACAAATCAATAATAGTGGACGGATTATTATCTCCATAACCACCATCAATTACTAAATCTACAATAGATTGCCATTTTTCGAAAATTAATTCTGGATCTGTGGTGTATTCTATAACCTCATCTTCATCATAAATTGATGTTGATACAATAGGGTTCCCTAATTTTGCAACAATTTCTCTAGCAATTGTATTGTCTGGCACTCTAATACCTACAGTTTTTTTCTTTTTAAATACTTTTGGTAAATTATTATTTCCTTGTAATATAAAGGTATAAGCTCCTGGTAAGGCTCTTTTTAATAATTTAAATGTAGGATTGTCTATTTGTTTTACATAATCAGAAAGATTACTAAGGTCTTTACAAACAAAAGAAAAATTTGCTTTTTCTAATTTCACCCCTTTTATACGTGCAATTTTTTCTAGGGCTTTTGAGTTTGTAATATCGCAACCCAAACCATAGACCGTATCGGTTGGATAGATAATTAATCCGCCTTTTTTTAAAACAGCAACTACTTTGTCTATTTCTTTTTCGCTTGGGTTTTCTGGGTATATTTTAATAAATTGAGCCATAATAAATTATTCTTTTTAGACAGGTTGTAATAACTGATTATTATCACTGTTGTCCGACAAAACACAAAAATAGCTAAATTTTGATTTTAAAGTCAATGAATACGCGAAATAATTTTCACTTAAAAAAGTAAGCCCTTAGTATTTTACCGAAAATCACAAAGATTGTTTTGCTTGAATTACGTCATTTTTAGGATTGCCTCTGTTTTTGACGTATTCTTTAGAAAATAATTCTATATTATTGAAGAAATCTATAAATTTAATGTATGAAAATAGATGCTTTTGCATTAGACTTACTAAGTTTGAAAAGCTCCATGTTTCTGTGAGTTTTCTTTTCATTAAAGTAATCAATAACAATGCTATTAACGTACTCCATATTTGTATTTGTATAGCGTTTTTATTATCTCCGTAAAATATTGTAGTGGGAAATTTTATTTTATTTTTTTAAACAATAATTCTATTTCCCAACGTTTTTTATACAACATTGCAATCTGTTCTGCGGTTAATTCGAACAGATTAGTAAGAAAATAATATACCTTGTTTTTTCTTTATGATAAAATGAAATAAGCCTTAATTCTACATACTCTTGACTACCATCCTTGTCTTTGCATTTTAAAGCTATTTTTACATCTCTAATATTTCATCAAGTGTTGCTTTTGGTAGGTCAAATTCTTCTAAAAGCACATCTTTAGCGTTATTTTTTTTAGGCGAATAACAAAATATATTTCTCGCAAAGGCGCAAGGCACAAAAGTTATGAGTGAAAGAAAAAAATTATTGCTTCAATTTTATAAACTCACTATTGTATAAATTCTCTAAAATTATTTCTTTAAACGTAATGACCAAAAGTTATTATAGTGATTATAGCAATTCAATATCAAAATTCGCTATAAACTATCATTAAAAAACCAAGAACATTAAGTGTCCTACATACTACTTAAACGCAGAAAAATCCATTTTAATTGAAAAAACATTAGAATACAACGTGCCACTTGCTCCTCCAATATTTGACAAAGCATAATCTATTTGAATTCCGTTATACTTAAAACCTACTCCAAAATTAGGTTCAACCGAAAAGGATGTAGTATTATCAAAATTAAGCTGATTTTGAAAATTATTTGCACCAACACGCAAATAAATCATATCATCATAAGCTAGCTGTGCTCCAATAGCAGGATCAATACTTACAAAATCGGTTGCTAAAAGGTCGTTTGTTTTTAGAAAACGCATATTTAAATCAATTGCTGTAAGGAGTTTATAATCGTGTCCAAATTCAAATACTCTAGAAATTCCAAATTGTGCTTTTGGCTTTGTGAGTTCTAAGGTTTCTGGTTCTTCTTGATTTTGTCCTGGAATAGCATTACTGATGGCAGTAAAAGCATCAGAATTAATATTCCAAGCATTGAATGTTGTGGTAATATCACGCAACATTAATCCAAATTTATATTTATTGGTTTGATATTGCAAACCAGCATCTAAACCAAAACCCCAAGAACTGGCAAATTCACCAATTCTTCTATAAACCACTTTTGCATTCATTCCAAAATCGAAGTTTTTTAATAAATGATGCTTAGCATAACCTATATGCAAAGCCATATCAGACGCATTAAACAAGCTCACACGATTAAAATCAATATTTCCCTGACTATCTATTAATTGTGTTGTATTTAATATATCATCCACTGAAAAGCGAATAAACGAAAAAGCAATCGTACTTTCATTATCAATAGGTTTAGCAAAAGCAGCATAATCGTATTTTGCAATTCCTTGAAAATATTCTGTGTGCATGATAGCTGCTTGTGTTTCTTCAACATTTACTAAACCAGCAGGATTCCAATAAATAGCATTTACATCGTTTGTAATTGAAGCAACAGCTTTACCCATTCCAAAAGAAGCAGCATCTACACCAATATTTAAAAATTCATTGGAGTAATTACGTACCGTTTGCGAAAAGATAAATTGTGAGCTTAGTAATAATAGTATGCTTATTTTTTTCATTTGGTTTGTTAGTTTTCAGTCTTCAGTTCTCAGTCTTCAGTCTTCAGTTTTCAGTTTTCAGTATTCAGTATTCAGTCTTCAGTCTTCCTTCTTCGGTCTTCGGTCTTCGGTCTTCCATCTTACCTCTTAAAAACTCCCATTTTATTAAAATATTGTACAAAACATCAATTTAACTATTTTCTTGAATAAATGTTAAAATTTTATCTTCTAACCATCTTTGTTTTCTTAATATAAATCCGTTTACAAAACCAATATGTCCTCCGTATTGTGTTTGTAAAAAGGTAAAATTATCATTGTTTTTTGATTCTTTTACAGGATGACATTCTTCGTTTAAAAACGGATCATCTTTTGCCGTAATCAACAAGGTTGGTAAATTTATTTTTGTGATAAATTGTTTACAACTTGATTGTGTCCAATATGCTTTTGCATTTTTAAAACCGTGAATTGGTGCAGTTACTAAATCATCAAATTCATAAAAATTTGTAGCTTTTTTAATTCTATTTACTTCTAAATTAGCTTTTGGAAACTGATTTGCTTTATGAAGTGCTTTTTGTTTTAGTGTTTTTAAAAATCCGTTCCTATAGATTTTATTTTCTTTTTTTGAAATGGCTTCAACTGAACCTTCTAAATCACAGGGAACAGAAACTCCAACTGCTAATTTTACTATTTTTGGCATCTTTTGGGCGTATTCTCCCATAAATTTAAGAGCTAAATTACCTCCCAAACTGTAACCTATAATATATATATCAGTATAATGGTAATGTTGTTCTAAAAACTGAATAATTTCAAATAAATCTTCGGTTTTACCACTGTGATAAGAACTGAGTAATCTATTAGGTTCACCACTACAACTTCGCATATTAAATGCAACAACATCAATTTTATTTTGATTAAGCGTTTGTGTAATGGTTTTTATATAATTTGAATCTGAACTTCCTTCCAAACCATGAATGGCAATGGCTATCTTGTCTGATTGAACGGTTGAAAAATCTAAATCAATAAAATCATTGTCTTTAGTTTCCATTCGTTTTCTAACAAAATTAACTTTAGTATTAGAAAACAAAAAACGATAAAGCGTGTTGATGTGCTTGTTTTTTAATATAAAATTTGGTTTGAACGAGGTGTCTTTGATGTATGGCATGGGTTGGGAAGTTTGGAAGTATGGAAGTGGGAAGTTTGGAAGTTGGGGAGTTTCGTCATTCTGAACTTGTTTCAGAATCTTATGATGAATGGACAGATGCTGAAACAAGTTCAGCATGACGTTCAAAATTCAACACCCAAATCACGAAGCACAATGCACACAAAACCTACTATGAGGCACAAGTAAAATACGCATTAAAGGTATTTGATTATTGCATTTTACACATTTTCCAAAATCTTTGTCATCTACATTTTGTAAAGCAATTTGCATAGCGTTAAGTTTGTTTTTGGCTTTTCGTAAAGCGTTTTCATTGATTGATTTATTGTTAATTGCATCCATTCTACTCACTCTTCCAATAGCGCAATCTGGTGCTATTGGTTTTGTTAATTCCTCTAAATCGGTGATTTTTAGCTGTACTTTTTCAATTTCTTGATGTATTTTTAACTTGATTTCAGCTTTATTCAATTCCATTACTTAAATATTAAAAATTTCTTTGGAATTGGCAGTCGTTATCTTTGCTATTTCCTCTAAAGAAACTTGATAAATCGTTGCTAATTTTTCAGCTACATTTA
>Ga0256840_1003799_pt1 | contig 11866 bp, 6 predicted proteins | sample 355202metaG_FD_185969 | JGI IMG/M metagenome (GOLD analysis project Ga0256840, IMG submission 185969) | Hydrothermal vent microbial communities from Mid Atlantic Ridge, Atlantic Ocean - 355-202 | ecosystem: Environmental > Aquatic > Marine > Hydrothermal vents | place: Atlantic Ocean: Mid...
TGAGCATCTTCTTGTTTTCTTTTTTCTTGTTCTTCTTGTCGCTTATCAATTTCTTCGCTCAAATTAATCAGTGAATAAATTATTTTATCATCTTCGGGTAAATTCTTAAGATTTTTTATTGACTCTCCTTTTCTTAGTTTTTCTATAACATTAAAAATTAATCGGGAGTGTTGTTTTTCCTCTTCGAATTCGGCAAATTTAGACCGGAATAAGTTATTTAAGTTTAAATCTGTTATGTATCCTATTATTATTGTTAAAAATGCCGGTATAAAAAGCATAAAGAAGACAATCCTGTTTTCTGCGAAGAATGAAGACACATCCTCGATTCTGAAATCGACATTAGCTGATATAAGGATTATCAGCATAATAATGACACTTATTATAAAACCTGCCGCTAAACCTGTCAGTGTATATTTTAAACTGAATTTTATTTTTTCCTGAGCCACTTTAGATAGTTTTATTTAAGTTGCTAATTTAAAAAATAATTTGTAAAATAAACATAAAAAAGGACAACCGTTTACGATTGTCCTCTTTATTTTATCATTATTTTATTTTTACTCTGAGACAACTTCAAAGGGAAGTTCGATTTTTATGTCTCGGTGTAATTTAATTATTGCGTTGTATTTGCCCACTTCTTTTACTTCTTTTTCAACAATTGTTATTTTCTTTCTGTCAATATCAAAGCCTTTTTTGTTAATTGCATCTGCGAGCTGGATATTTGTAACAGAACCGAAAATTTTTCCTTTAGAGCTTGTTTTTGCTCCTACTTTAATTTCTTTATTCTTAAGTTTTTCTGCAATTGCCTGAGCATCCTGACGAAGTTTTTCTTCCTTGTGGGCACGTTGTTTTAAATTTTCTTCGCGAACTTTTTTCGCCGATTTGTCAGCTCTTACAGCCAGTCCTTTAGGGATAAGATAATTTACCGCATAGCCTCTTTTTACTTCTACGATATCGTCTTTATATCCTAAATTATTTATATCTTCTTTTAAAATAATTTCCATATCAAAACAATTTTTTAATTGTTAAATTTATTTCATTAAATCGGTTACGTAGGGTAAAATAGCAAGGTGTCTTGCTCTTTTTACGGCTTTTGCAACTTTACGCTGGTATTTCAAAGATGTTCCGGTTAAACGTCTGGGCAAAATTTTACCCTGCTCATTTAAGAATTGTTTTAAAAACTCCGGGTCTTTATAATCAACGTATTTTATTCTGTGTTTTTTAAAACGACAGTATTTTTCTTTTTTGGTATCAACTGCTACCGGTGTTAAATATCTTACGTTTTTGTCAGCCATTTTTTCTCCTCCTTTTTAATTAGAATTTTCTTTTTTCATTTTTTTCTTTTTATCCGAATATTCGACAGCATATTTATCCATTTTAAATGTCAAAAAACGAATAATTCTTTCATCTCTGCGAAATTCAGTTTCTAACTTTTCGATAAGAGCACCTTCGGCTTTAAATTCAATTAAGTTATAAAAACCTGTCGTCTTGTGTTTTATCGGGTAAGCTAATTTTTTCAGCCCCCAATTTTCTTCTGTTAAAATTTCAGCACCTCCTTCGGTGAGAATTTTTTTGAATTTTTGTACCGTTTCCTTTACCTGATCTTCAGATAAAACGGGAGTAACAATGAAAACGGTTTCATACTGATTCATCATAATTCTTTTATTTTTAATTTTATATTAATTTGAGGATGCAAAAGTAATCATTTTTTTAAAGTTGCAAAATTTGTTAATAAAAAACGCCGGCTGTACTACCGGCGTTATGTTTATTCTGCTGTATTATACTTAATTATTTTTTAATGAACGATTTTATGATATAGCTTTCATTTTCGGTATTAATTCTAATAAAGTATACTCCTTTTGTGAAATTTGCAATATTTATTTCCGAAAAATCAGAATTGACATTAATTGTTTCTATATTTCTTCCGAGAACATCTGTTATAGAAATATCTGAAATAATTTCTGAACTTTTCACAAATAAGACATTGTCTGCAGGATTCGGATACACTTTAACATGACTTTCCGAAACATCTTTAACTCCTACGTTCGTGTCAATTATTAAACTTCCTCCGACAACATCTGCAGAAAGAGTTCCTGCAAATTGAGAATTTGTACATTCGGAAACAAAGCCGTGCGGGTCAGCTTTTATCATAAATTGCAATACACTTTCATCAACCAAATAAGCCGGATCAAACCAAAGATGTAAAATCACTTCTCGGCTTGTTCCGTTATCAATTATTGCAGTTTCGGGGTCTGCATAAAATACAAAATGGTCTGTTATGAAATCAGGTTCTGCAATAATAACAATCGGGATATTTGCATCTCCGAAATCAAACCATCCGCCGGCTATTGCGTTTCCGGCTATATCAACAGTATTATTCGGGCCTGTATAAAGTGAAAATTGAGAAAGTTTTGTCGGCAAACCGTCTGTTCCTTCATCGGTAATTTTAAATTTGAATGCTTCGATTGCATTAAGAGAATCAACCGGAACAGTTCCGTCAATTGTTGCATCCGCAACTTGAGATGCCGGATCTTCAACAAGTGAAGTAAAATCTCTTACTGTTTCCGTTGCGTCTGATGTCCCTCGCGGGTTTATTTTATAATGACCGTTTGAGTAGGTTACAACGCCGGTAATACTGTACACACTTCCGGTTGTTAAAGCAAAACCACTGCCGTATTGATAATCAACATCGTCATTTATACAAATTATATTGCCCGAACAATCATGCCCGAAATATTCAAAATATGTAGAATTCAGGCTGTCAATTACAATACCGCTTACAGTAACCAACTGCCCTTCCCAAGGCTCTGCTGCAGGGTCGTCTTGTGCTTTGTAATATTCCAAATTTGCCGTATTAATAACAGCCGGAGTCGGTGTTCCTCCGCTTACAGAGTTGATTAATACGGGATTTATAATTTCAGTCAGTCCGTTATAAAAAGCTTTTTGTCCCGTTATTGTAACAGTGTCTCCTACCGAAACCAAGGCATCAAAAGAAGAACTGTATATCAAAACTCCCGACATCGGGTCATTTGAATCTTGTATCCAAACTTGATTAAAATTATCATTTGCCGTAACCACACCCGATAAAGTTACATTATATCCTTGTCTTACGGTATCGGGGTCGTTTGCCGTATTGGTATAAGAAACAGGTAATACGCCGGCATAAAATTGATACGTAGTATTATTATATGAGTCATTAATATTATCTCTGACAGTGTTAATTGCAAAATCCGCAGATGCTGTCAGATAAACAATTGTATTATCACCCGCATCAATATTTGCACTATTAAAATTAACGGTAGTCTGGCTTGTTGCCGTTAAAGTATAATCAGCAGGATCTACAGAAGTTAAACCGGATTCATATTTCAATACCAACTCATTATTGCTTACAGCATAAGCATCAATAATATTTATTGTCGGCCTGAAAGACAATGTCCAATCATAAGTCCCCGGATTTGCAGTATCATAATCGCCCCAACCTATATAATAACTTTCGCCGGCTGTAACGGTAAATGATAAAGTTTCAAGTGTTCCGCAAACATTGTCAGCACTGTTCCAATTAGTTCCTCCGCAATTATTTTCTATAATTTCAACATATGTATCTCCGGTGTATCCTGAACTGCAATTTTCAACAGTTATTGTTCCGTCTGCCGCAGCTGTATAGACATACCACTGGTCGTAATCAGCAACTGTTGTATGAACGGCAGTATGAGTCCCTGCATCTATTGCCAAAGCATCTGCACAAGAAGTTCCGCCGCCCTGAACCGTGACATTGAACGCTGCACTTGTTACTTGAGAAAAAGTTCCGTCGTTTGCCGTAAGAGTAACATTACTTTCAACAGCATCAAAAGATAAATCATTAAACGTTGCTACTCCGGATATTGTATTTACGGGATTTGTTCCTGACATATTTCCTGTTCCCGTAAATCCAAGTGTTATAGCTGTTGAAGCATAATCAATATCAATATTGCCTCCGGCATCCGTTGCCGCAACAGTAACAGCAGGAGTCATAACAGAGTTAGCAGTAACATCTGAAGGTTGTTGTATAAAAGATAACTGAGTTGCAACGACTTGAACCGTAAAATTATTCCCGACAATATCGCCGCCGGCAAATGTGCTTTCAAAATCGGAACCGCTTGCATCTGCAGTAAAACCATGATTGGCGGCATTTATTTGAAATTGCAGAATCCCGCCGTCAGGTGCATTTGCATTATCAATATAAACATATGCCTCAAGGGAAACTGTTCCGCCGTCAGGCACGGTCAAGTTTACGGGTAAAAAAACATTCCCCGAATTCACAACAGGCTGCCCTGTTAATGATACAACTGCACCGTTTGTTAAATCATATACACCGCCGCCGCCGAGATTTTGTTGAAAATCTACGGTATTATTCGGTCCGGCAACAAAATACATTCCTGTTACATTTGTAGACAAACCGTCGCCGCCGGCATCGGTAATATCAAAACGTATTATCGGCACTGAGTCAACTCCTATTGAAGATATTGTTCCGACAAGCAACTGTGTGCCGGGTGCCTTTACGGTTGATGTTTGGTCGTTTAAGGAACCAATATCATGAGTTCCGGGTGTCATGTCTGCTACATTCGCAGAAGTAATTGTCCATTCTGAAGCAGTCCATGTTGTATTAGGAGAGACAATACCGGTATTCCTGACTGCATGAGAATCTGCATATTCCCATGGTTGTCCCGTACCATCCTGATCAATAACTCCATATATATCAACTAAAGTTCCTGTAGTATGGTCACCTCCTATATATAAATAGTATGCATCATCTCCGTTTCCATTAACAGTTCCACTTGTAATATCTGGAGTATAAGTATAATAAGAAGTAAATGCAGAATAACCGGCAATAACATAGCAACTTCCATTTGCCACGGTTCCGGTTAATTGAACATCTGACCAAGTTGTACCACCATTACTTTGTCTTGAAAGATAAAACACAGAAGTAGAAAAATCAATTGCAGAACCGCTTGCATTATACAATTCTACATATCTTCCGTCATAATGGTCACCAGGGTCGGCAACCTCACTGATAAAAAGCCCTTGTCCAAAACCGGATAAAGTCCAAAACATTAATGTAAATAATAAAAACTTTTTCATAACAAATATATTTAATGATCAATAAATAATTTTAAAAAACGGACTTCAAAGTTACAAAATAATATTTTAAATTGTTTGCTTAAAATGTTAATTCTTTTTTAAGAAATTTTGCGGTATAGCTTTTTTTGTTCTTACTGATTTCTTCGGGAGTGCCTTCGGCAATAATGTAACCGCCGGATATACCGCCTTCTGCTCCTATGTCGATAATATAATCGGCTACTTTAATAACATCAAGGTTATGCTCTATAACAATAACTGTGTTTCCTTTATCAACCAAACGGTTTAATACGGTAAGCAGCATTTTTATGTCTTCAAAATGCAAGCCTGTCGTAGGTTCGTCTAATATATAAAGTGTTTTTCCGGTATCTCTTTTGGCAAGTTCGGTTGCAAGTTTTACGCGTTGGGCTTCGCCGCCGGAAAGCGTAACGGAAGACTGTCCCAAAGTTACATAGCCCAAACCTACTTCTTTTAATGCTTTTAATATTTTTTTTATTTTAGGAATGTTTTCAAAAAAATTGTAAGCCGTATTAATTGTCATATCCAAGACATCACTGATTGATTTACCTTTATAACGGACTTCCAAAGTTTCTCTGTTGTATCTTTTTCCTCGACAATCTTCGCAATGCACGTAAACATCAGGCAAAAAATTCATCTCAATAGTGCGAAGTCCTGCCCCTTGACAAGTTTCACATCTGCCTCCTTTTACGTTAAATGAAAAGCGTCCGGGTTTATATCCGCGTATTTTTGATTCGGGAAGTTGTGTAAATAGTTTCCGTATTTCATCAAATACTTTTGTATAAGTTGCCGGATTGCTGCGCGGTGTTCTGCCTATGGGAGATTGATTTATTTCAATTACCTTGTCTGTATTTTCAATGCCCTTTATTGATTTATACGGTAAGGGTTTTTTATTTGAGCGATAGAAATGACGGCTTAAAACAGGGTGCAGTGTATTATTAACCAATGTTGATTTTCCGCTGCCTGAAACTCCTGTTACGCAAATAAATTTTCCCAGAGGGAATTTAACGGTAATATTTTTCAGGTTATTTCCGCTTGCTCCCGTCAAAACAATTTCTTTTCCGTTACCTTTTCTCCTTTTTTCGGGAATTTTAATTTGCTTTTCTCCTTTCAGATATTTTGCCGTAAGCGTATTTGTTTTCAAAATTTCTTCGGGCATTCCGCAAGCCGAAATTTCTCCTCCGTGTTTTCCTGCTCCTGGTCCCATATCAATAATATAGTCTGCCGAAAGCATCATATCTTTATCGTGTTCTACAACGATTACGGAATTTCCGGTATCCCGAAGCTGCAATAATGAATGTATAAGTTTTCTGTTATCTCTCTGATGTAAGCCTATGCTGGGTTCGTCAAGAATATACAAAACATTTACCAACTTAGAGCCGATTTGTGATGCCAAACGAATTCTCTGACTTTCTCCGCCGGATAATGTTTTTGAAGTCCTGTTTAAATTCAGATAACCTAAGCCTACATCAAGCAAAAATTTAATTCTTGTAAGTAACTCTTTTAAAATTTCACCGGCTATAAAAACTTGTTTTTCAGATAATTCAGACTTAACATTATGCAAAAAATCATACAATTCAGAAATATCAAGTTCGGCAATTTCCGTTATATTTTTACCTGCAAATTTAAACCATAAAGATTCTTTTTTCAGGCGTTTTCCTTTGCATACCGGACAAATTTCTTCACTGAAATAATTGTCGGCAATACGCTTAGACTCAGCTCCTGAACCGTTAATATGTCGTTTGAGATAAGAATAAATACCGTCATAATTAAGTTCAATCTTTGATTTTATTCCGACACTCAGATTTTCGATTATAACAGCTTCATTTGCCCCGTATAAAATTTTATCAAGAATTTCTTTCGGAATTTTTTTAACAGGAGTTTTTAAAGTTAATCCTGCAGATTTGAGAATTGCTTCTATTTGCATAAAAACAAGCGACGGTTTATATTCTCCTATAGGTTTTACGGCACCGTTCTTAACGGATAATGAAGTATCAGGAATAATTTTATTAAAATCAATTTTATTGACAACACCTAGTCCTTTGCATTCGAGGCAAGCCCCTTTCGGCGAATTGAACGAAAAAGAGTTCGGTTCCGGAATATCATAAGAAAGTCCGCTTGTCGGACACATTAGATTTTTACTAAAATAACGGGATTTGTTTGTTTCAAAATCATATATTAAGATTACCCCTTTACCTTCTTTTAATCCTGTTTGAACAGATTTTTTTAACCTGTCATAATTTTTTTCGTTAACTTTTAATTTATCCGTTACAATTTCAATATTATGTGTTTTATATCTGTCAAGTTTTAAACCCGGGACAAGTTCTGTCAATTTACCGTTAATAAATGCTTGTATGTATCCTTTTTTTCTGATGTTTACAAAAAGTTCTCTATAGTGTCCTTTTCGGCTTCTCACAACAGGTGCTGTAAGTATTATTTTTCTGTCTTTATACTCTTCTGATATTATTTTCAAGATTTGCTCAGTTGTATATTGTACCATTTTCTCTCCGGTATTATAAGAATATGCCTCTCCCGCTCTGGCAAAAAGCAATCTTAAAAAATCATATATTTCGGTAACTGTGCCTACCGTAGAACGCGGATTTTTATTTGTCGTTTTTTGTTCAATCGAAATAACGGGACTTAAACCGGTAATTTTATCGACATCCGGACGTTCCAAATTACCGAGAAACTGGCGTGCATAGGCAGAAAAAGTTTCAATATAACGCCTTTGCCCTTCGGCATATATTGTATCAAAAGCAAGCGAAGATTTTCCGCTGCCGCTTAAACCGGTAATTACGGTAAGTTTATTTCGCGGAATTTTTACGTCAATATCTTTAAGATTATGAACCCTTGCCCCTTTTACGTCTATGAATTTGCTCATATTTTTTGAAAGAAATTTTGCAAAGATAAGTGTTTTTATTTTTTCAAAACTATTGTTATCCGATAAAAAACTATACAGATACATATTAGAATCCTAATAAATTAAGGTATATACAACTACTGACTTAAGCCGAGACTTTAAAAGCCTAAAATTTCTTGCACGACTTTTGCTTATACTCTAAATTATATTATAAAATATTTCAATTATGATTAATAGAACATTACTGAAGACACTTTTTATTACGGTATTCTCAATTTTCTCAACGATTTCATTTGCACAAGAAAAAAGTTTGATAAAATCATCAACTTTTTCCGCTTTTAAATTCAGGAGTATAGGTCCTGCCTATGCTTCAGGCAGAATAGCCGATATTGAAGTTAATCCTGAAAATCACAGTCAATTTTATATCGCGGCAGCTGCCGGACATGTATGGAAAACAGACAATGCCGGCACAACTTTTTATCCTGTTTTTGATAATTACGGTTCTTACTCAATAGCAGATATTGCAATTGACCCTAATAATACAAACGTAGTATGGGTAGCAACCGGAGAATATAACAGTCAAAGAGCTATAGGCTACGGAGACGGAATTTATGTTTCTCAAGACGGCGGCAAATCATTCAAAAATGTCGGATTAAAAAAGACGGAACATATCGGACGAATAATAATTGACCCGAGAAACTCTGACGTTTACGTTGCGGCACAAGGTCCTTTGTGGGGACCCGGAGGTGAACGCGGCATTTTCAAAACTTCCGATATGGGGCAAACATGGGATACTCTCATAACGATAAGCGAAAACACAGGCTTTACAGATATTGTTTTTGACCCGAGAAATCCGGATGTCCTGTATGCAGCAAGCTATCAAAGACGAAGACGTGTTTATACTTTAATTAACGGCGGACCCGAATCAGCAATTTATAAATCTGTTGATGCCGGAAAAACATGGAAAAAATTAACAACCGGACTGCCGAAAGGAAATGTGGGACGAATCGGCTTAGCAATTTCACCTGCAAATCCGGACTATATATATGCAATCATTGAAGGAACAAACGGTTCCGGCGGTTTTTTCAGAACAACCGACAGAGGTGCTTCATGGAAAAAAATGAGTTCTTATGTTTCAAGCAGTCCGCAATACTACAATCGAATTTATTGCGATCCGAAAGACAAAAACATAGTTTATTCTATGGATACTTACTCTCAGTATACACTCGACGGAGGAAAAACATGGGAAAAATTCGGACTTTCGAATAAACATGTTGACGACCACGCTATTTGGATTGACCCCGACAACAGAAATCATTTTTTAATCGGTAGTGACGGAGGGTTATACGAAACTTTTGACTTCGGTAATACTTGGCGACATACTCCCAATTTGCCTATAACTCAATTTTACAGAGTTGCCGTTGACAATGCAAAACCATTTTATAATGTTGCCGGAGGAACTCAAGACAACCATAGTTGCATAGGTCCGTCACAAACAATTTGCAGAGACGGGATTTTAAAAGGAGATTGGAAGGTTACACAAGGAGGGGACGGTTTTTTCTCAGCTGTTGACCCTGAGAATCCGAATATTGTTTATGCCGAATCGCAATACGGCGGAATGGTAAGATATGACAAGCAAAGCGGAGAACGTGTCTATATTCAGCCTCTTCCTCCGAAAGACGAAGCATACAGATGGAATTGGAACGCTCCTTTCAAGATAAGTAAATTTGATAATAAACGCCTGTATTTCTGTGCAAACAAAGTTTTCAGAAGTGATGACAGAGGAAATTCATGGAAAGTTATCAGCCCGGATTTGACAAGACAACTTAACAGAAATGAGTTAAAAGTTATGGGGAAAATACAACCCGTTGATGCCGTTGCAAAAAATGCTTCGACTTCAATTTTCGGAAATATTACTGCCTTTGACGAATCTCCTGTTAATGAAAAACTTCTGTATGCAGGAACCGATGACGGCTTAGTTCAGATTACGGAAGACGGCGGTAAAACCTGGAGAAAAATAAGCAAATTCAGAGATGTACCGGAAATGACCTACGTAAGTTGTATTTTTGCTTCTCAGCATGACGAAAATATTGTTTATGTTGCTTTTGACGGAAGAAAAGATAATAATTTAAAACCTTACCTCCTTAAAAGTATGGACAAGGGAAAAACATGGTTTGAAATTGTTTCTGATTTGCCCGAAAGAGGAACGGTTTATTCAATTGTTGAAGACCCTGTTGAAAAACAACTTTTGTTTGTCGGTACGGAATTCGGTTTATATTTTTCAAATAACGGAGGAGGAAGATGGATTAAATTATCATCAGGACTGCCTACAATTGCCGTAAGAGATATAAAAATACAAAAAAGAGAGGACGATTTGGTAATTGCAACTTTCGGCAGAGGCTTTTACATTCTCGATGATTTTTCATTGCTTAGAAAGATAACGGAAAAAACGCTGAAAAAAGATAATATTTTATTTCCTGTTAAAGATGCTTACATCTACTCTCTGACAGCAAAAAAATACGGACAAGGCTCTACTGTTTTTACCGGTAAAAATCCGGAATACGGAGTAACTTTCACATACTACATAAAAGATAAAATTAAAACTAAGAAAGATTACCGCCTTGAAGCAGAGAAAAGTGCAAAAGAAAACAATGCAGAAATAAACTTTCCTTCATTTGATATTTTACGTGAAGAGGCTGATGAGATAAAACCATATTTGATGTTTACGATAACAAATGAAAAAGGCGAGATTGTAAGAAGAATTAAACGTTCTGCAGCTCCGGGTTTACAAAAATTCAACTGGGGGTTAAGACGATTTAATATGTACCCCGTAACCGACGGAAATTCACCGATGCACAACAGACAAACCGGAGGTATCCCGGTACCTCCCGGAAAATACACTGTTTCAATGTCAAAAATTGTTAACGGAATTGAAACAAAAATCGGAGAACCTCAAAGTTTTAATTTAAGACTTCTCGGAAATTTAACTTTACCGGCTCAAGACCCTATTGCTTTGGAAAATTTCAAAAAAGAAGCTGCTAAAGTTTACGGTGTAACCGCAGGCTTAACAAAATGGAATAAAGAAATGAACAAAAACGTAAAAGCTCTGAGAACAGCGCTGCTTAACGGAGCAGGCTCAACCGCTGAAGATATTATGCGTGCCGATGATATTATATCGGAATTGCGAGAAATGAACAGAAAGCTCAACGGTGATGAGATTATTGATAAATTAAATGAGAGTCAGCCGCCGAACCTGAACTGGAGAATATCAGCCGTTACATACGGAGCTTATCACGGGTCTGATGCAACACAAACATTAAAAGATAATTTAAAAATAGTAAAAGACGGCGTTACGGAACTTATTAAAGAAGCAAAAGTCCTTGAACAAAAATTACAATTGCTTGAAAAACGCGCAAACGAAGCCGGCAGCCCCTGGTCGCCCGGAAGAATTCCCGACTTTAATTAAGTTTTATAAAAATATATTAACTTTGAGGGGCGGCTTTATGTCGCCTTCTTTTATGATATAAATACATTTAAAATGAAAAAAACAACTTTCTTATTCGGTATTTTTATAATTCTGATTTTATCCTGCAGCAGAAATACGGTTCCGGAAGGAATTGATTTCAAACAAGAAATGCGAAATTTTGTGCAAGATATCAGCACATACGCAAAAACTGAAAATCCGAATTTTATTATTATTCCGCAAAACGGAGAACAACTCGCAAGTAAAAACGGTGAAACAAACGGAAGTCCGGCAAACACTTACCTCAATGCCATTGACGGACAAGGCAGAGAAGACTTATATTACGGCTATGACAAGGATGATGTCGCTACTTCTGCCGATGACCGTAACTATATGCAATCATTTTTGGATAT
>Ga0256840_1003800_pt1 | contig 11862 bp, 13 predicted proteins | sample 355202metaG_FD_185969 | JGI IMG/M metagenome (GOLD analysis project Ga0256840, IMG submission 185969) | Hydrothermal vent microbial communities from Mid Atlantic Ridge, Atlantic Ocean - 355-202 | ecosystem: Environmental > Aquatic > Marine > Hydrothermal vents | place: Atlantic Ocean: Mid...
AGTTGATTGAATTTTATCTAACAAGGCGAGTTTTTAAAAGCCTGCCACACTCATTGTTCCGCTACGCTCCACAATGAGTGTGGCAATTATTTAACAATAACGTTGTGAAACTATACAAATAAAAGTTAATATGTCAGCTTTTTTGTAAATCTAACGAATAGACAAATAATTCAAACTGCTTATCAATCATGAAATATTTATCTCTGTTTTTATTACTAAACATCAACATTTCTGAAATCATGGCTGATGATTTTTTTGTTGATGACTTTAATTCATTTTTCGATGATGTCAACCCAGGAGATGGTGTTTGTGCTGGAGATTTCACAGCAACTTGCACCTTACATGCCGCCATTCAAGAAACCAATGCAACACCAGGTTCTCACCGAATATTTTTACCCGCAGGAACACACATTAATGCTAGCTTATCCAAAAGCTTTCACATCATTGATAGTGATATTGAAATTATTGGTGAAGGTATGAATGCCACCATTATTGATGCAAGGCAATTAGATCAAGCTTTTAATCTTTCTAGGTCATCAGTGACTTTTAAGGATCTCAGCATTATTAATGGAAAAGCACTTGCCGGCAACCCTTCACCATTAGGTGGGGCTATCTACGCCATAACAGGTCCATCAGAATTATCAACTTTGATTTTAAATAGAGTAAAACTCAGCAATAATAGCGCCAATAACGGAGGAGCTGTGCGCTGCGTCAATATGAATGTTGCGATATACTCCAGTGTGCTATTAAACAACACTTTGGAAGATTTGGGTGTCACAAACATGCGCGGCTCAGCTATTTCGATACTACGAGGAGGCATAAAAATTTATGATTCCAGTATTTCAAATAATACCAACGGCTTATCAGCTATAGTCATAATAGATAGCGGGATTGACATGCAAAACACAACAGTAAGCAATAATGATAGTATTGGATTAGATACCCAAAACGTATCTGCTAAAATCAAATTTTCTACTTTTAGTAATAATAACTATAATTTATCCCATTTTAGTTTTGATGGAAGTCGACTGATGGAAATAGACAGTTCACTGGTACAAAATGCCACCACTAGGAATTGTTTAACATCGCCAACACAAAAACCCACATCACTGGGATACAATATTAGTGATGATGCCAGCTGTGAGTTTTTGCAAGCAACCGATATGGAATCAACCGATGCACAGTTGGGCATACTAATGAACAATGGAGGAACAACAGCATCTCATTTGCCAGCGGTTACGAGCCCTGCTATTGACAATATTCCACTAACTGACTGCCTGAATATTATTGACGATCCATTGACAAATGACCAACGTCATTTTTTAAGACCTGTTGCAATGGCTTGTGACAGTGGCTCAGTTGAAAGAAGACTAGAAACTGTCTTTATCGATGATTTTGAATAAACCCTCACCCAAATTAGGGCATTAAAAAGTTTTTAAAGTCTTTTGAAAATGTAAGCAATTGGTGTTTACTCAACACACAAACACCGTGCCCACCATTTTCAAAATCAATCCATTCAAAATCTACAGCAGGAAATGTGTCTTCTAACAATTCATCGGTATAGCCAACTTCTAAAAACAACAAGCCGTTTTCGTTTAAATACTCTGGAGCATCAAGCATTATTTTGACTGGTATTTGCAAACCCTCTTGTGGCGTGGTCAATCCAAGTTTGGGTTCCTTTTTATATTCTTGAGGCAATTGACTGTATTCGTTTTCACTGACATAAGGAGGATTGCTGACGATTAAATCATAAGGGCCAGTAAGTTCTGCAAACAAATCCGATTGCACAGCGTTAACTTGTTGATTTAAGTCATGCAACTCAATATTTGTTTTCGCTAAGGATAAGGCGTCTTTAGACAGGTCGCTAATATCAACTTGAATATGCGGGTTGTATTTTGCCAATGCAATACCAATACAACCACTGCCGGTACACAAATCCAGTGCCTTGTTTATCGTATTAAGGTTTAGCCACGGCTGAAAATCATTGCCAATTAATTCTGCTATAGGAGATCGGGGCACCAATGCCCGTTTATCTGATTTAAAAGTCAAGCCTGCAAATTGCACTTCGCCAACAATATAAGCCATTGGTTTTAAGGTGTTAAGGCGTTGAGAAACAATTTTTTCAGCCTTTTTTATAGTTTGCATATCAACTTTGATTTGACCGGAACAAAGAATTTCGTCCACTGTTTGCTTAAAAACATGCATCATGACCATCATCGCTTCATCCTGGGCATCAATCACACCATGACCGAAAAACAAGCCAGAATCGGTAAGGTTTTCAAAAAGTTGAGTAAATAATTGTTCCTTAGTCATCATTAATTTTTCACAAAGACATGCATCTGTTATTAAAAAAACGTACAATGCCTCTTGTTTTAACTGTTGTCAAACAATTTAATGAGTAACCTAAAAAATACAATCATCATCGTGATACTGTTAATCGCAGCCATGGCTGGTTTCATGACTTCCAAAACTTTTTTCCAGCAACAAAACAATCAAGACTTTCAGTCGTTGTTACTCTTTCCTGAAGAAAAATCCTTTTCAGGTTTTACCTTGACGGATAAAAACCACAAAAGCATCACTCAAGAAAGCTTTAAAAATAAGTGGACTTTATTGTTCTTTGGCTTCACCAACTGCCCTGATGTATGCCCAACCACTTTATCGGAACTGCAAAAGGTGTTTAATATCTTCCAACACAATGCCGTCAAAGCCCTGCCCGAGGTTCTCTTTATTTCGGTTGATCCAGAGCGAGACACCCCTGAGTCACTAAAAGAATACATTGCCTTTTTTAATAAAAACTTTAACGCGGCAACAGCAGACAAAGCCAATATATTATCACTGGCATCGCAAATTGGTGTCGCTTACCACATCCAAGACCACAAACAAGGCGATTTAAATTACAGTGTTGATCATACCGCAGCCATCTTTCTTATCAACCCAAATGGTAACTTATACGGAATCTTTCGATCGCCACATGACGCTGATAAAATGGCAGTTGATTTAATCAGTCTAATCAATTCAAGCAAATGAAAACTAAAATTTACACCTTTATACAATACATTTTACCGCACAAACTCCTATCGCGTTTAGTTAACTATTTGATGCGAGTCAAAGTTAAGTGGTTAAAAAACTTCATTATTAAACGCATTGCTAAAAGCTACAAGGTAAATATGGATGAAGCCTACTCCAGCAACTTGGACGATTACCCTGACTTCAACTCTTTTTTCACTCGTCAACTAAAACCTGGTGTAAGACCCATAGATAATGCCACTGATGCTATTATTTCTCCCGTTGATGGAGCCGTTAGCCAATGTGGAGACATCAACCAAGGTAGGATATTTCAAGCCAAAGGCTTTGATTTTAGTGTTGAAGAGTTGCTCGCCTGCGACAAAAAGACTGCCGATTATTACCAAGATGGTAAATTTGCCACCCTTTATTTATCACCCAAAGACTATCACCGAATGCATGCTCCTGTTGATTGCACGGTGACTAAAACAGTTCACGTTCCAGGTCGGTTATTTAGTGTAGCTAAATGGACAGCAGAAAACATTCCTCGACTCTTTGCTCGCAACGAACGCTTGGTGTGCTACATGGATACCGAATTTGGGCAAGTGGCGTATATTCTTGTTGGGGCGATAATGGTCTCAAGCATGGAAACTGTTTTTAATGGCTTAGTCACTCCACCTTATGCCAAACAAGTGACCGATGTGCCTCTCATTGGCAATACAAAATTGAAAAAAGGCGATGAAGTTGGTCGATTTAATATGGGTTCAACAGTCATTTTATTATTTCCCCCTGGCAGCACTGCTCTTGAAAACAATTTAGTTGAAAATAAAGTGGTTAAACTGGGTGAAAAAATTGCAACTATTTTGCAGTAAATACCGCTTTTGTGTTGTCCTATAGCTTACAAACAAAAATTATCAAATTTATGAAGTATTTAATCTTAATAATTATTATTGCATTTAATGCCAATGCTCAAATAACCTTTTCGCAAAATCCCAATGATTTTTCCACCAAAGGTTTGGACAAACTTGAAGTTCCAAAATTAACTGACTTTGAGCAAGCCGCACAATGGGCTGATTTAGTTGCTATTGTTCAAGTGGATGATATTGAATACAAAAAGGTTCGAAACCTCAATGCCCACGGGTATGCTTATTTGAAAGTCCGTGTCGCTTATAAAGGCGCAATACATAACGAATCCATTGCGGTTGTAGCCAAAGGTTTTGATGATAACACCTGTTATTACCCTGATCGCAGTAATGAAGGCGAACGCTTTCTTGCTTTTTTAAAGAAAGCACCAGATGAAAAAAGTAACGTATATTATGGATTTAAACCCTATTGCCAGTTACAAGTGCTCTTATCCGAAACAGGACAATATGTTCTTCGCACACCACTGGATGATAATGTTTTTACTCTTGATAAAAAACTCATTGAACCACAAACATTCAATGACCCTCACGCTCAATTTGACACCACTTTGTGGACGAGCACTAAGCGTGAAGAATACGCCAACAAATACCAATGTAAAATTATCGAAAGCGAAGACACTCTTCAACGTTATTACCACCTGCGTTACACGCAAGGAGTGCCAATTTATAAAATAAGACCCTTATTAAAGATTAAACACGTACCTCGAATCACATCCAAACAAAAATAATCTTTTGGGTTAATTGTTTTCAAAGTAAATTACTAGCCAAAGAGATACTGGTGCAACCAATGAAAGCATGGCAAATATATAAGCTAAGCGCAATAACCTGTATTTGCGTTTCAAAATCACCCCTATCTGATACAAATCTTTAAGCATAAATTCACGGGCTTTCTCATTATCATTTATGGCATTTAACATAAAATCCACGTATTGCTTTTCAGAGTGATTAGTGAAAAAGCCAAAAAACAAAGGGTTAGGCATCTGCTCAATTTTATGCTTATCTTGCCCTTTAATGTTTCGCGGCACCAACACAAAAACAGTCAAAACTAATGGCAGTATACCCAAAACCACAAAACTTGCCAAAGGAACCATCACTTGGTCACTGTACTCAGCCAAGGTTAACAAGCGTGAAAACACCATGGTGTACATCAATATCAAAGCACCAATTAAAATATTGGCTTTTTGATCAGCCATTAAATTAAGTTGTGTTTGGTTTTGATGCGCTGTTCTTAATGTTTGAATGATATCCTGATTATTAGTGCTCATAAAAATTTTCTTATCCAAAATATGTGTTTCACAAAGTATAACATTACTTTGTAGAGTCACTCTACCTAAAAATAGTGTTTTTTATTTCTCCTCATCTTAAAATCCATTACAATGGTAAAAATGAAGCAAATAAACACGAAAAACCTGACTCTTTTTTTATTTTGGCAATACCTTGTCACGACATTTATCTTGATGTTTTTATACACGGGTGGAAATCGTTACGCACCAGAGTTAACGCACTTTGTTGTAGATCAAAATTATTTGAGTGACTTAGGTCGCACCATTGATTTTGCCGGCAACGCAAACCCGTATTGGATTTTTTATACCCTAACTTTATCCTTGGTTGGCATTGGTATATTTCTCTTCTTTGTACAAATCACAAAAACAATAAACCACAAACTCAAATACCTGTTAGTTTTACTGGCCTTAATCTCATCAATAAGTTATATCGGCATTGCACTTTATCCAGTTAACGTGGACATTGCTACGCATGTAAAATTTGGAAGAATGGCGTTTTTTAGTTTCTTTTTTACCAGCGTTTTATTTCATGCACTTGTTGATAAAAAAAAATACCACAAAGCCAATAAATTACTTTTTGCATTAAACGCATTGCTTTTTGGGTATTTATTGCTCATGCTGTTTGGACCTTCATCCTCACAAGGTATTTGGGCATTGCAATTAAAGACAATCGCACAAAAGGTGATGGTTTATAGTCAAATATTTTTGTGTCTATTAATTTTTAAAAACATCAATTCGAAATAACCAACCGAATCAGTTCTGAACCAAAGCCACGTTGATACAAGTAGTTTTGGCGTTTGGCTTTGTCTTTAAAGTCATCTATGGGTTTGCCTTTAAATTTTTTTTCGTATACGCGTTGAACGACTTCTTCAAAATCTAACCCTTCTTGGTTCATGGTTTTATCTGCCATGCTTGATGAAATGCCTTTGAATTTGAGCTCTTGAGTTATTTTATTGGGTCCAAAGCCTTTGCGTGCTCGGCTGCGCCAATAGATTTCGGCAAAGCGTTCGTCATTGAGGTAATTGCTATCAAGGCATTCTTTAATAACAACCGCTATACTTTCTTGTTGGTATTCCTTTCTTGTTAACTTGTCGTGCAATTCTTTAACTGAATGCTCCCGCATACACAAAGAAGCCAGAGCAGATGCTCTGGCTTTTTCAAGATCAGTTCGTTTGGTAAAGCCTAACTTACTCAACTTCTTCTTTTTGCTCCTTTAAATGTGGCATTAAAATTTCACGCAACTTATTTTCAATTTCTTGGGCAGTTTCTGGATTCTCCTGCATATACATCTTGGCATTTTCTTTGCCTTGTCCTATGCGAGTATCACCATAAGAATACCAAGAGCCAGATTTATTGACTAAGTTGTGTGCGACACCTAAATCAATGATTTCCCCTAAGCGTGAAATACCTTTGCCATAGATAATTTCAAATTGTACTTGTTTAAAAGGCGGTGCCATTTTGTTTTTAACCACTTTGACGCGGGTTTCGTTACCCAAAATTTCATCGCCCTTTTTAATCGCGCCAATGCGGCGAATATCCAACCGAACCGAAGCATAAAATTTCAGCGCATTACCACCCGTAGTCGTTTCAGGTGAACCAAACATCACGCCAATTTTCATGCGGATTTGGTTAATAAAGATAACCATGCAATTAGTGCGTTTGATATTGCCTGTTAATTTACGCAAGGCTTGCGACATTAAGCGTGCCTGCAAACCCATGTGCGAATCCCCCATATCGCCCTCAATCTCAGCTTTTGGCGTTAATGCTGCCACCGAATCAATAACAACCAAGTCAACGGCGCCAGAACGCACTAGCATATCGGTAATTTCTAAGGCTTGTTCACCGGTATCGGGTTGCGAAATAAGCAAATCATTAATATTCACCCCAAGGGCTTCAGCGTATTGTGGGTCTAATGCGTGTTCTGCATCGACAAAAGCCGCTGTACCGCCTGCTTTTTGGCATTCGGCAATAGCATGTAAGGTTAAAGTTGTTTTACCACTGGATTCTGGGCCATAAATTTCAACGACTCGACCTTTAGGTAAACCACCAATTCCAAGGGCTACGTCCAATCCGATGGAACCTGTAGAATAAACCTCACCAACTAATGTGGTTTGGTCGCCCAAGCGCATTACCGAGCCTTTACCAAATTGTTTTTCAATCTGACCAAGAGCCGCTGCTAATGCTTTCTTTTTATTTTCATCCATATTTAACTCCAAAATATTTGCTGTGTTTGTTTTCATGATTTATCGAGCCTCGTATTATCACTTATATTGCTATATTATTAAACTGTTAATTTCCTATTTATCTGTAGGAAAATTCAAACTAACCCAATTATAAGAAGCATCATTCTCAAAACATGAGAATGAAAGAAATAATTTTTGAATTAAATCAATTGCAACGACTCACCCACGAACACACAGGTTCGCAATTAAACTCGATTGGTAAGTGGGATTTATCCCACTCAATGCCTAATAAAAACCTAAAAAACGTCGGTTAAAACCGACAATCCAAATAAAATCAAAACCTCCAAACATCAATTCAAGATGTTATCAATATTCAAGCAAATCAAATTCTTGCAGGTTTTTTAGCAGCCTTACGGTGTGTTTTTCTAGGGATTCTCGGGTGGTGGAGTCTTTTATTTTACGCATTTCATCGGTGATGGCTATCCACCAACGCATGTGGGCGGCGCTGAGTTGGGCTGCCACTGGTACTAAGTCGCGAATTAGTAAGATGGAATTAATCGAGGTTTTTTTCAGTAAAACCATGCTATCTAAATCTAAATCTTCTTTATCGAGCTTGTTCAACAACCTTTGGATTATTTTGGGGTTTTGTTCGAGCTCAATCGAACTGATGGGTTCGGCGTGGCTGTGCAAAAAGGCAATATCAAGGTAGGACAAGAAACTGCGCATTGAACCACGTAAGGAAAGCCAAAGCTCTTTGCGTCTTTGGTGCTCTCTTGTTTGTTGAAAATAAGACAACAAACCAATCCAAAAAAATCCTTCTAAGCAAAAACCGATCAACTCAGGCACTAAATTGTCGGTAAATGCGCCTTCGGCTGTGTGTCCCATAAAATAATAATAAAGCACCACACTGGCAAAACCAAATAGAGCCATTGGTCCATAGAGCATGTACTTATTCATGGCTTACCTCCACTTCCATCAACATAAGCCATAACCACTCGGGTAATTTTTTCTGCTTCGGTTGTTTTTAAATCCATCGGCAAATCTTTGATAAATACGGTTAAATCCTGACGGATTTTTATCGGAACAATGTCTTGAATTTGTTCTGTTTGTGATAAAGTTATGTCTTCAAGGGCTTTTTGTTCTTGGCAATCTTTTTTCTTTCGAATCTTAGCACTTGGCTGCTTAGTGGAGCTTGATACGAAATTATCTGGGTCATCCAAATAATTAAAATAATCTTCCAATGCCGATTTTAAACGGGCATTGTATAAATCCAGAGCCTCAACACGGATAGATGAATCCTCCAATTTGTGAATTTTAGAACACAAATGATCGACATCCAATAAACGTAAATTTAGGCGTTCTTCAGATTCAATGTGATCCAATAAATGCACAGCGGCTATCTTGCGGCTACGTGCCACAGCAGGATTTAACAAACCAGAACGGGCGGACTCTCGCAAGTAAGTTAATAAACCATTTTTTGAATAATCTTCAGTTGCCATTTTAATTCCAGGTAATTTATTCTGTTATGATACAAAATAATCTATACTTATGGAATCAATGAATTTAAAATCTCTTTAAATTTTTTTCAATAAGTTGAGAAGTATCAATGGCTGTCAGTGTATTTGATTTATTTAAAGTGGGGATTGGTCCATCCAGTTCACACACGGTTGGACCGATGCGAGCGGCTTTTTTGTTTTGTCAACAGTTGCAACACCGTGGCTTAATTAATCAAACAAGCACAATCACTACTCAATTGTTTGGTTCTCTTGGTCATACTGGTAAAGGTCATGGCACTGATAAGGCTATTATCTTGGGTTTGAGTGGTTTTCAGCCAGATAAGATTGATCCAGATGATATTGACAAAATACTTACTGAAGTTGAAAAAGAAAAATCGCTTTCATTGACTTTGACTCATGCGATTAAATTCAATTACAAAAAACACCTTAAGTTTCATAAACGCAAGATTTTGCCTTTGCATTCCAACGGCATGCGTTTTGTTGCCTCGGATAAAGACGATACTGTTTTATTGAGCAAAGACTTTTATTCTGTCGGCGGTGGTTTTATAATTTCGCACAACAAATTGGCGCAAAAAGAAATCATCGAAGACTCCACGGTACTGCCCTATTCTTTTTCATCGGGTGAACAATTACTGGCACTGTGTAAAGAACACGATAAATCCATTGCGCAAATCATGTACACCAATGAAAAAACGTGGTTAAGTGTTGAAGAAATCAATCAACAACTCGATAATTTATGGCGTGTTTTTAAAGCCTGTGTTGAGCGTGGTTTAAATTCTCCTGGCGAATTGCCTGGTGGCCTTAAAGTCAAACGCCGTGCACCAGAACTGTTTAACGAATTACGCGACAAACCGCAAGCGGCTTTACGTGACCCTTTGACCATTCTTGATTGGGTTAATTTATACGCACTGGCAGTCAGTGAAGAAAATGCAGCCGGTGGGCGTGTTGTAACTGCACCGACCAATGGTGCTGCAGGCATTATCCCAGCTGTTTTGCATTATTATTACCATTTTTGCCCACAAGCCACTATCCAAGGCGTAAGAGATTTTATCCTTACTGCTGGAGCAATTGGGATGTTGTATAAAGAAAATGCTTCCATCTCGGGAGCCGAAGTAGGTTGTCAGGGCGAGGTCGGTGTGGCGTGCTCAATGGCTGCCGCTGGTCTTGCGGCGGCATGTGGAGAATCCCCTGAACACATTGAAAATGCGGCAGAAATTGCCATGGAACATAATTTAGGTCTAACCTGTGACCCAATCGGCGGTTTAGTGCAAATTCCATGCATTGAGCGTAACGCCATGGGCGCAGTAAAAGCCATAAATGCCTTTCGTATGGCATCTCGTGGCGATGGCAGTCATTGGGTTTCATTGGATAAGGTGATTAAAACCATGAAAATCACCGGGCAAGACATGCAGTCCAAATACAAAGAAACCTCACGCGGAGGTTTGGCTGTTAATATTATTGAGTGTTAACTCAATACCCAAATCCCGATAGTGAAAACACGATTATAGTACAAGTCCTTAATATGCCTAGAAAATTCATACAAAGCCTAATCACCAACAAGGTGACAACGGTTTTTATGACTTTCCTATGCACATCAATTACTTACACTATAGCGCATTTCTATATCGGGATCTAGGCAATAAAAAAAGCCTAATGAGAACAAACTCAATTAGGCTTTTTATCAAAAAATTACCGCTTTTACAAATTACATGCCCCTTTGTAATCAACAGGTCCTGAGGTAATACGTTGTAATGAATAAGAACCAGAACCATAGTTTGAATCCAATGACTCATAACTCACCGTAGCGGAATCACAGCCATTAAATTTAATTCTGACTTGCCCCCAAGGCGTTCTGTTAACATCGTTACTATCAAAACTTTGTCCAAAACCTGTACCATTAGTGATAGTCATATCAGCAATGATGGTGTCGCCAATAACTGGACCTGTTCCGATAACCCACGCTTGGCTACCTGTACCATCGGCATTGTAAGAATACCATGAGACAACAGCACGCGCATCTCCTGCATCTAAACCTTCAGTGACATCTATAACAAAACCTTCACCTGAACGACTCGGGTCATACCATGAACCACTGAATGAGCCATCAACTAATCGTGAAATGGCAATTTCTGCGACTTGAAAGCCTTCTATTGAGAAATCAGCTTTGGTTTGGTCTATCAAGAATCCTGGAGGGTTGGTATTACCCAAAAAGACTTGAGGCGAACCATTTGGGTTACCGACTGAACCGTTGAACCCCAGATGCGGGGCAATATTTTCTGAAGTATCAACACTTGGATCATCCATGTTAAAGAATGGAGCACCTGATTCATTATTTTCTTCTGTTCCTGCATCAAAAACACCCGAGCCATAAACTTTAAATGAAACATTGCCAGTAAAATGACCCTCGTCGTTAAATAATTGATAACGTTTAGGGTCTGCATTCGCAATAAAGGCATCATTTGATGGCAACAACATGGAGACATAGGAGAAATACTTGTTTACCATTGGATCAAGATTCACCACTTGCATACTGGAAAAGCCAGGGTCAAACAGTGGCGCGCCAGCAAATCCATCAGGATTAGTAATAACGGTGTCAAAACCATTGCCTTGAGCCAAAAACTCGGAAGAGAGTGTTGAGGCATCGCCGTTTTCAGCCATCAACTCTAACCCAGGTGAAGCAAGCGAGCCCACATCAAAGGTATCGAAACTGCCATCGTGAAATGCCACCCAAAACGGCGTTAAAAATGTTCCATCGGGCATGGCACTGTTTTTTATGGTTAATCGAACAGGCACAGAATTTTCTGAAATAGTGATTCGCATTAGTTGGTAATTGTTGGTTTTAAAATCACCTGCAGTGCTATCAATTATATCGCCAGATGCAACCGTTCCACCAAGGATATTGACTGGCATTGCACTGGGGTTACTTACTGAACCGTTGTAACCTGGATGAATT
>Ga0256840_1003801_pt1 | contig 11860 bp, 10 predicted proteins | sample 355202metaG_FD_185969 | JGI IMG/M metagenome (GOLD analysis project Ga0256840, IMG submission 185969) | Hydrothermal vent microbial communities from Mid Atlantic Ridge, Atlantic Ocean - 355-202 | ecosystem: Environmental > Aquatic > Marine > Hydrothermal vents | place: Atlantic Ocean: Mid...
TTGTAGCTCTTGTGCTATAATACAAATAAAAACAGGAGAAATATATGAAAGTTATATGTCCACACTGTTTAAGCATAAACAATGTACCAAAAAAAGATAGTTACAAAAAAGCAAATTGTGGAAACTGTAAAAATTCTCTACTTCAAAATAAAATCATAACAGCAGATGCTGGCAATATAGATAAGATTATAGATAACTCTGATTTGCCAGTTATAGTAGACTTTTGGGCTCCATGGTGTGGTCCATGCAAAGCTTTTGCTCCAGTTTTTGGTGCAGTTTCTATGGAGTTTCCACTCAAAGCAATTTTTGTTAAAGTAAACACTGAAACAGAGCAGTTTTTAGGCTCTCGTTTTAAGATAAGAAGTATCCCAACTCTTGCTGTATTTAAAGGAAGCAAAGAGGTTCAAAGAGTAAGTGGTGCCATGGATGAGCAAAGTTTTTCAAGCTTTGTTAAAAGTTTTATATAGAGCAGATTCACTGCTCTATATATTTATCTGTTTTTTTGATGTTTTTTCTGATTTGCATCGTGTTCTGATTTACTCATACTTAGATTTGCAATCATCCAATCAGCTACAGTATCAAGCTCCTTTTCACTAATAGCACCTTTTTGAGAAGGCATAAGTCCAAATCTTTTTGTACTCTTACATACTGCTTTATCTTTAGTTGGATTCATCACAAAATCAACAATATGATCTTTCATCTGATTTTTATCAGTAAATGCTTCATTCATATGAAACATTACTCCTCTAGCTCCTGGAGCAATCATCTCAGATGATTCCTTTTTATGTAAAGAGTGGCAAAAAGCACACTTTTAAACAAATAAATCTTTTCCCCCATCACTAGCCATAAGACTAGAACTAATAACTAACATTCCAATTGCTATGTATGATAATAACTTCATCGTCAACTCCTCGTATAATTTCTTTTATGAGCAACATGTCAAGCGCAATCCAAAAATGTACCAAAACGCAGTGGAAATATGTACCACTTAGTAACACTCATTTGGCCGAAATATCTAATAATCCAGCTTCCCGTTTTTGCTTTAATCTGTAACTTTCACCCGTAATATTAATAAGATGAGAGTGATGTATTAATCTGTCAAGAATTGCAGTTGTTAATGCTTCATCATTATTGAGAACCTCCTTCCACTTTGTAAAAGATAGATTTGAAGTAATAATAATTGAACCTATCTCATATTTTTTATTAATAATCTGAAAAAAGAGATTAGCCTGTACTTCATTAAACTTTACATATCCAAATTCATCAATCACTAATACCCTAGGGATGCCGATAGTACGTTTAAAATAATTATCTTATTAATTTAGAAAATTATATAAGTTACGTCTTAACGGAATATTAACCAACATTCAGCCATAAATATTTTTATACTATCTATGGCTGAATAATTATTGGCTATGGTTCCTATATGTATTTTATTTTTTACATGTCGGGTAAAATCTAACCCTTACTCTAGAATTTATAATTTATATATAGTCTATAGTTAACAATTGCTCCACTATTAAAATCTACATTTTCATAATGAAATTTTGTACTAAGTCCTTTTAGAGAACCTTGAAATCCATAACTAGCAACTAAATCATATGCATTTAAGTCTTCTGCACCATTTAACGGTGAAGTTGAACCTGTTATGTAATCAGTATATCTTCCCATTAGCATTATGTTTTTAGCAAATTTATATTTTAAATTAAGAGAAAGAGTATCTGTGTCTTTATTGTAGTTTTCTAACCCTATAATATCACCTGCATATGCCCAGTTAGATGAGATACCTACACCTGATACCATACCTTTATCATCACTATTCATTACATAACCCAAAGATGCCATTAAGCCTTTGTATTTTGTTGCCACTTTAAAGCCCAATAAATCTCCACTTCTACTATCATCTTTATCTACATTACTTGACCCATATTGTATGCCAGTTAGTATGCTTAACCCTTTTAGTGGGATTTTGTACTCAGCTTGAGCAAGAGCCACAGTGATATCTCCCATGATAGCTCCTGTTTTTGCAACAGTTGCATCTTGAACCACTAAGTACTGACCTGTTAGTTTTAAACCTTTGACGCTTTTATTTTCTATATATGCACTCCAGATGCCATCTCCCATTTTGTAGGCATATTTTTTTCCATACATAAAGATATTTTTATCAAAATTACCAATTCTTGTTTCAGTGTTGCCATCCAAAAAGTCTGTTCTTGTTAGATACTTATCTATATATCCTACAAACAGTCTTGTTTTTGGTATATCTTTTATATTTGCAGTATATCCCTCAAAAGATTCATGCACGATTCTTGAACCATTTCCTGCCAAAAGAGGAGTTTTTATAAATTGTCTTCCTGCTTTTAGTGAAGTTTTCTTAATCTGATATTTCAAATATGCTTCTTCTAAAACAGCACCTGGACCATATAAATCAAATTTATAAAATGCTTTTTCATCAGTAGTTGCCCATGGCGAACTACTTCCTTGTAGTCTCATACCCAAACTAAAGTTATAGAATGGAGAAGTTACATAATTCAACATAACACCTAAACTTATGATACTCTCTTGCCCTTTAGCTGCTTTATCTACATCGTATCCAATGGCTTTAAATTCTCCATTGAATTTTCCATTTTTAAATGCATCACTAAGTGAATCTTCTGAATATGCATTTGCTGCTAAAGCCACTGCTAATAACGAACTTAATCCTAATTTTGCCATTTTCATTTTATACCTCCTTTGTATATTTAATTTTTTCTATGTTTACAGGTATTGCTTGTCTTACATTGGAACCACATACAAAGTCGGTTGTGAGTGCTGTGGGTCTACTTGGGTCAAGTAAGCCAATTTTGTTATAAAACACGCCAGATCTTTTTGCTATATCTCCTTTTACCAACTTGCCATTTATCTCAACATCAACAGCACCTTCTCCTCTTCTTCCTGCGCCTTGCTCTACTCCTATAGTTTGAGGATGTACTCCATGTCTAAGTCTTAGAAACCCTTTAGTTTCCCCATCACCTGATGTAACTTTGACATAATCTCCATGAGCCAAGCCAAACTTTTCAGCTGTTTTTGGATTTAGATCTACATAAGTTGTATACTTAATCTCTTTCAATTTTGCACTAGAAGTATCTGGTGTTGCTAGAACATTTGATTTGAAAGAAAAAGCTGTTAATGGGAACTTGTCTTTTGAAAAAAGTTTTTCAAAAGTATCTCCATTTACCATTCTTTGCTTATAGAACTTTATAGTTCCACTATACCTCTCTCCTGTTATAGAGTTTCTTTTCATACCTACTGTTTCGTTATAAACTTGCACTGGTTTTTTATATCTGTGAGAGATGAAATCACCATTATAACTATGTTCTATATCTTGATATCTTCCACCTCTTGCCATGACATATGCAGTTTTTCTCCAGTTGTTACCACAGATACTTTTTAGTGATGGAACATAAGACTCTATACCGCTAAGTTCTATATCTTCATCACTTGCATCTGGGACTGGCTTACCATCTAGCGCAATATTTTCAAATACTCTTAGATATATATCTTCGGCTTTTTCAAGAGGATACCATGTGCCATCTTGCCCTTTTAGAGCCTTCTTACCAAAACCTGGAAGTTTCATCTTTTTTCCAAGTGCTATCATAAAGCTAATCATCTCTATAGAATCACCATTTTTAAAGCTATCTTGTCTTGGCTTAGTTACTGGAAATCTAAGAGTATTGATTTTGGTTTGATATCCTGCCCAAGCATGAACAGCACCCCATGTCTCATGTAAAACAGAATCAGGGATGATATAATCAGCATACTTTGTAGTTTCACTTATGAATGGATCTACTGCTATAAAAAGTGGAATCGACTTTTTAGGGTCACTTATGAGCTCTTTTATGTGATTTTCCCCGCCAGCTGTTCCATACATAAAGTTTGTATTAAATGCAAGCAAACAATCTAGCTTATAAGGATAGCCCTTTGCACTGTTCATGATAACTTCACTCTCTAGTGCGTTTGTAAATGGATACCAAGTATCTTTTGCAGGATATGGATTTTTACCAGCTGCTACTTTTTTCTTATACTCATTTGTTTTTTCATATGCCATTCTTGTTTTGTCTATCCTAGTAGCATGAACTTTGCTTTTACCTTTGTATCCAAAAAGATTGTACTTTTTACCTACATAGTCTTTATAAGCTCCACCACCTGGACTCATTCCGCCTTTGTAGTTAAGGTTTCCAACCATCGCTCCAAGCATCATCACGGCATAAGTTGTATAAAAACCAGTTGTATGCATAGTACCACCATGACAGTCCACACTAGCTTTTCTCCCATGTGAAGTAAAATCTTTTGCTACCTCTTGCATCTTTTCAACACTAACACCACACTCTTTTGAGTACTCTTCCAAACTTAACTCATTTACATTTTCTTTAAGTTCGTTAAAAGCTGTTCTTACACTGTAAGTTTGACCATTGAATTCTACATCACCTTTAAAATCAAGTACAGCTTGAGTTACGGCATTTGAAGATTTCAAAGCATTGTCACTTGCATCTAAAACTAAAGGGACTTTACCATCCCTCAAGATCTTGCCAAAGCCTTTTTTATCTTGTATAACCAAATGAGATGAGTTTGTCCACGAAGCATCTTTTAGAGCAGCTCTTCCTTTTTCACTAGGGATTCTAAGGTATTTGTCATTATAGAGGTTATTGTTTATGATGATTTGTAGAACACCCATCACAAAAGCTAAGTCAGTTCCTGGAATTATTGGAATCCAGTGACTTCTTCCACCAACTGCTATGGTATCGCTATTACCTTGCATAGGTGAAACTATAGTGTAGTCTATATTTTTTTCAGTTCTTGCACGAGCCAAAAGTTTACCTTGTCTTTTAAAAGGGTTTCCAGCTTGTCCTGGAGGTGTTCCTATGCTCAAAAGATACTCTGTATTTTCAAAATCAGGCTTAAGGTGAGGATACTTTTTGAAGTTACCAAGATATGCCGCCTCTCCTGCTCTCATTGACAAACCACATATAGAAGTGTGCCCCATAAAGTTACTTGTTCCGAATGATTTTAAAAATCTATGGATAACAGTCTTGAACCTACCCTCATGAGTAGTTCCTATAAGACATAAACCATTTGATTTTGGTCCAAATATCGGCTCATCTGGGTTGATTGGAGTTTTTGTATCTCTTATATCTTTCAGACCCTTTACATTTCCCTCTCCAAAAAGATCTCCACCATTGACAATCTCAGAAATAAGCTCGTCAATATCCATCTCTTTCCACTTGTTTTCGCCTCTTTTACCTACTCTTTTAAGAGGTTTTAAAACTCTATTTTTTGCTTCTATCTTATCAAATATGACATTTCCTCTAGCACATACATTTGATCTATATGTTTCAAATTTTCCACTTTGAGATAGAAGTTTATAACTATCTTTGATACTAATGTTGTATGGAAGCCATGGGTCTGTTGAGAGAAGATTATAAGGATTTCCAAGAACTCTCACAACTTTATCTGTTTTTTTATCTATCTTTACTCTAACACCACACTGAGTAGTACAACCTATACATGTAGTTGCACTTATCTTAAACTCATCATTTGGAACAAACTCATCATTTAAGTAGCTATACTCTGCATTTGGAGAGTTAAAATAGATACTATCTTTTGCTAATTCACCCTTGTTTGAAAGTGTAGCAACTGCTCCTAATGTTTCTTTGTATCCTGCCACTGAGGCTGCTGCTACGACTGCACCTGAGCCTATTAAAAACTTTCTTCTACTACTTTGCATTTTCTGCTCCTTCATAACAATCTTCCATCTCTTCATCCCATGGGAATATTAACAATACTGCACAGATAAGTGCAAAAAGAATTCCCCAGTTTGACAGTATGGCCACTATGCTGTCTTGACCAAATATTGGTGCACTGTAGTGTAAAAATCCCGGAGTTGTTCTTGGTATCTCTTGACCACCTATAACTGTATTCCATCTAAATAACCAAACACCAATAGCAGTTACAATACCACCAAAATACACGACAGCTGGAGTATTTCTAAGTTTTGTAAAACCTATTACAAGTGGTACAAACAGACAAAGAACATAATCAATCCAAAGCGTGTCTACAAAGTGCAAGCTAAAGTAACTATAGAGTGCATATTTTTCGCCATTTGCAAATGTCAAAGAAAATGTTAACCATAAAAATCTCATAACTAAATCCGAAACTATAAACCAAGATAAAAGTTTTGCTAAAGTTGCCACCATCTCATTGTCAACTTTTTTTCTCTCAGATAAAAATCTCTGAAAAAGAGGAATGAGGATGATTAGAAGTCCAGTTCCTGAAACCATAGCAGAAGCTAGAAAGATGATAGGCATCAAAGGTGTATGCCACATCACATTTGCATGAACTGCTCCTAGTATATACCCTGTATAACCATGAACTGCTAAAGCCAGTGGAATCCCGATAGCCCCTAACATAAAACCTCTTTTGTGGTCTTTTTCTAATGCTTCTTTACTTATATCCATATTGCCAAATGCAAAAGCTGTATGAAAAAGTTTTTTTATCCCACTACTTTTTTGTGCATTTTTAACAAAATAAACTCTATAAAGAGCTTGCGCCTCAAAAAAGATAAGTATTGGATATGCCATAAGCAATAAAACTCCCCACTTCATAGGTGATGTTGGAAAATTTTCCCAGCCATACATGAAAAAGTTTAAAACTCTACCTGGTTGCTTTAGATCATCTATAAGATTTAATGGAGCTGCTACCAAAAGAACAAATGCCATCAAAAGTGCTACCCCTGCAATTGGCTTATACTTTTCCCAGCCAAACACATGTGCAAAGCTTGATATAATAAAAGCTGCAGCTGAGCTACCCGTAAACCAAAAATAGTTTGGTACATCAATTCCCCATGGTTTTTCTATGGTAATAGAAGATATTAGTGTTGCTACATGTTGTAGATTATCCATTGTCTTTGCCCCCTCTTGCTTTCATCCACTCTCTTTGAAAACCCTCTTCAGCCTTGACTATATCATCTAAACTCTGAGTAGAGCTAGAGAGTTCTTCTAGTCTAGAATCCAAGTTTATATAAAAAACTTGAGGTCTTGTACCTTGTGCCTCTTTTAAAACATTGGTTGAGAAATTGCTAACTAGTTTATAAACATCTGAGTTTTTGTCATTGATATCACCAAAAACTCTAGCTCCACCTATACAAGTTTCAACACAAGCAGGAAGTAAACCTTTATCTACTCTTTGAGCACAAAAGTTACATTTGTCTGCTGTTTTTGTTCTTTTGTTGAAGTATCTTTTATCGTAAGGACAAGCACTAATGCAGTATCCACAGCCCCAGCAGACTGTGTTATCAACCACTACTATGCCATCTTCTCGTTTGAAAGTAGCCCCCGTAGGACAAACTGGAACACATGCTGGACTCTCGCAGTGGTTACAAAGTTGAGGTAAAAAACCTTTTCTAACATCTGGAAATTCGCCTAGTTCGGTTTCGGTAACAAAAGTTCTAAACTGGTCTTCTGGTACCTCATTTTCTATCTTACAAACAGATGTACAAGCTTGGCAGCCTATACACTTTCTCAAGTCCAACACCATAACAAAGTGTTTTCCTTTTTGACCTATATATTTGGGATTTTTTTCATCCCTACCAGGAATTTGCAAAGACATAGCATCTGCTTGTGATGTTGCCAACATCGCAAAAGCTGTAGTTGCAAGCCCCTTTCTCAAGAAATCTCTTCTTGAATTATCTTGACCCATTTTGACTCCTTTTAAAAATCATTTAGGTAAGTATAACAACCAAAGTGGGGGAAACTGGGGGGGGTTATTTATAGTTAAGTACTTAGAATATAACTGTAAACACTGCTCCTTTGCCTATATTTTGTACTTCTATTTTTCCATTATTGTTTTTTTCTATAATTGTTTTTGTCATATACAAACCAATACCAGTACCACTTTTTGCATGTTTTGTACTAAAGTATGGCTCAAAAATCTTATCTATAGGATCTACTTTTATGCCTCCTGCATTATCTGTAAATATAACTATTTTTTTATCATTTTCTAAAAAAGCTTCTATGTGTATAACGCCATTTTTCATACCTTTTTCTAGTATAACATCTTTGGCATTACTGAGTATGTTTATGAAAGCTTGTGAAATTTCATTTGGAAAACCATATATATCAAAATCATCTTTTATCTCAACCATCAAGTCTATATCATTGTTTTTTAAAGATGCCAATAATAGTTTCTCTACATTGTCTATAGCATAAGACACTTTACAATATTCCTTCTCTTTTTTTGATGTAAAAAAGTTTCTAAAATCATCTATTGTTCTTGACATAAAATTTATCTGTTCATTTGCTTCTTTTGCTTTTACTTGAAACCTATCTTTTGTAAGTTTTCCTCTTTCAAAATAAAGCTCTAAACTGATGAGTATAGAAGAGAGTTGGGTTAGGGGTTGACGCCATTGGTGGGCTATATTGCCTATCATCTCTCCCATACTTGCTAGTTTACTTTGGTGTGCTAAAATCCTCTCTTTCTCATTTGCTTCTCTCTCTTTTTTTAGTTTTAGCTGTATCTCTTTTTTGATTTTTATTTGTAAATTTTTATTTAAATCTTCTAACTCATTTTGACTTTTTCTTAGTTTTCTATTTGACTCGTCCAGCTCTTTTAGTATCATATCAAAGCCGTAACTGATGATGCCAGCTGTAATTAAAATCAAAATAATCATAGCTATAAGGCTCTGTAAAATAGCTTTTTGAAGTGTATTTTTCCAGTGTGAAATATCTTGTAAAAATATAATTTTGAAGCTGTTTTGACTATCTATGCCAATACCATTTATGATATAAGGTTGAAAAATTCCATTTTTTGTTTCTATCACTTTAAGATTTTCTATCTGCTCTGATTTTATGGTATCTTTGGCTACCTTATCATCTTTTAACATAAAAATATTTTTTCTACTATCACTATCTTTATATATTATGTATGCGTGTATATTCATAAGTTTTTTTATCTCAAAAAGAAAATATTGTGGATCTATAACAAATGTAATAAACCCTATAACATCTGAATTTTTATCTTTAGCTATTGAAACAGTATGATAGTTAAGGGAGTTATCTCCTTGCCAAAATCCATCATAAGATTTTGTATTTTTTTGAGACAAAAGTAGGTAATTTTGTGGTTTTTTCCCAAAATATGTAATTAGCTTTCCATCTTTATTATAAAAGCAAAAAGATTTAAGATATTTATTTTCTTTTCTTATAATATTCCATCTAGGTAGACTCAATTTATATAATGAATCGGCATCATTTTTACTAAAAGCTTCTTTGATACCAAAAGAGTTTATGTTGGCATAACCCCTAGTTATATAAAATTTGCTTGTTCTCTTTAGAGTTTGATTATATACAAGTTTAACTTTGAGTAACTCACTATTTTGACTAGCTTGTGCAAAGTCTTTTATATCTAGATATCTAATAAAGAAAAATACCGCTGAAAGAACTAGATAGATTGCCAAAACAAGGGTAATTGTTTTAGTTTTAACAGAAATCATTCTCTTTTGTTTATAGTTCAAGCATATATCCTATTCCGTATACATTTTTTATGCACTCACTTCCTATCTTTTTTCTCACCTCTTTTACAAGTGATTTTATAGCTTCCTTACTAGGTATATCAAACTCCCATATATAATCATAAATATCATCAAATGTCACACTTTGATTTGCTCTTTTTATGAGATATTCCAAAAACCTGCTTTCATTCTTCGATAGCTTTATATTTTCTACTCCATGACAAACAACTTTTTGAGAATAATTATATATGCAACCACTTTTTAATGTTATATTGAGATTATCTCCCACAATCTCCAAAGCAGCCATTTCCAATGCCTTTAAAAAAGTTTGCTTATCATAAGGTTTTGTTAAATATCTTGTGATTTTTAGCTCTACTGCTCTCCATAGATAGTCTTGTTCTGTATGTGCTGAGAGGATTATAATGGGAATTTTCTTATCTTTTTGTCTTATTCTTCTTATAGCTTCCAACCCATCCATGTGAGGCATACAGATATCAAATATCAACATATCATAGCTACTTAACATCATCTCATCCATTACCTCTTTCCCATCTCCTACAGCAACAACCTTTTCGAAAAATAGCTCTAATATATCTACAACATTTGTGCGAATACCCTCTTCATCTTCGGCATACAATACCTTTTTATCTGATAAAATATCTAGTATATTACAACTACTCATCTAGCAAATAACCACGGATTTTATCTGAGTATACTCCTCTTCAAGCGCGTACTTTGGTCCCTCTTTTCCTATGCCGCTATCTTTAAAACCGCCATATGGCTGTATATCAAATCTTAGAGTTGGTATGTCATTTATAACTATTCCGCCCGCATTTAGCTCGTCAATTGCTCGTTTACATGTAGACATATCGTTTGAAAAAATCGAGTATTGAAGTCCGTAAGGTGAGCTGTTCATCTTGGTCTTTGCTTCATCAAAATCTTCAACTTTTACAAGTGAAACAATAGGAGCAAAAACCTCTTCACATACTATATTCATCTCTTCTGTAACATCAGTCATGATAGTTGGAGCAAACATCAACTCCTTGCATGTAGAGCCATAAAACAGGGTTGCTCCTTCGTCTTTTGCATTTTGTATCCAACTTTTTGCTTGGTCTACTGCTTTAGTGTTTATCATGGGCCCTATAAATGTCTTTTCATCGTATGGACTTCCTACATGTAGAGCTTTTGTTTCCTCTTTTAGAGCCTGTGCAAACTCGTAGTAAACCTCTTTGTTTACATAGATTCTTTGAAGAGAGATGCAGACTTGACCTGAGTTTATAAAAGCACCCAAAGCACACTGTTTTGCTGCAATTTTTATATCGGCACTCCTGTCTATGTAGGTTGCTGCATTTCCTCCAAGCTCTAAAGCAAGTTTTTTAATACCTGCTTTGCTTGTTATCTCTCGTCCAACTGGTACACTTCCTGTAAAACTTATGACTCTCGGGATTGGGCTTTTTACTAAAGCATCATTAACTCCCACACCGCTATAAACAACACTAAGTGCATCTTTTGTAGCAAATTTACTCTGTATAAAAAGTTTTGCAAACTTAAAAGCTGTCAAAGGAGCTGAACTCGTTGGTTTTAAAACAACAGCATTTCCAGCTACAAGTGCAGGTGCTATCTTGTGTGCTACAAGATTTAGAGGGAAGTTAAAAGGGGTAATAGCAAGAACAACTCCCACTGGAACTCTTTTATAAAATGCCAAAGTCTCTTTTCCGCTTGGCATTGCAGTTGTATCAAAAGTCTCACCATGCACACTCATCATAGCATTGGCTGAAAGTTTTATGGTTTCAATAGCACGACTAACTTCAACTCTTGAAAACTGTATAGGTTTTCCTACTTCATCAGTGATAGTTCTAGCCATATCTTCTTTTTGTTCTTCAAGCTTTTTTGCTACATCTAAAAGCCAGTTTACTCTTACATGTAGAGCTGTTTTTTTAGTTTCTTTAGAAGCATTTTTGGCAACTTCTAAAGCTTTTATGGCATCATCTTTGGAGCAAATAGCAACTTCACTTGCTACTCTTCCATCATATGGACTTAAAACTTTTTTATACTTCTTTGATGCTCTACATGTAGAGCCAAAATAGATATCTGCTTGCATAACAACTCCATTTAAACTAAATTTAGGTAATATAACCATCCAAGAACAAACTAAGGCATACTAGCGATAAGAGAAGTATGCAATTGCGAGGCAAAAGGTTGCAAGAGCTACTAGTAGCTTTAAAACCTTTTAACGAAGTCAAGTGTATACTTCTCTTATCGTCCTTTGGATAAGTCATAAGTAAGCAATCTGTAAAGCATCTATCTCTCACCTTTACT
>Ga0256840_1003802_pt1 | contig 11854 bp, 27 predicted proteins | sample 355202metaG_FD_185969 | JGI IMG/M metagenome (GOLD analysis project Ga0256840, IMG submission 185969) | Hydrothermal vent microbial communities from Mid Atlantic Ridge, Atlantic Ocean - 355-202 | ecosystem: Environmental > Aquatic > Marine > Hydrothermal vents | place: Atlantic Ocean: Mid...
ACTCACGATGTCTGAGCTGTCACCTACAGAGCGTTTAAAAAGGGCTGTCTCTTCTAGTATAGGGGTTTCGATATAGCCATAGCCATAACGCTTGGCAATAGTGCTCGCTGTCTCTACGATGAAGTTAAATCTTTGGGACTCATCAAATGTGAGGTCTTTCATACCACGGAGTGGGTTTATCATTATTGTGTCCTTTTATTTTCTAAACGATTTTTTAAAATCCTCATAAGTATTTGGATTCACCTCATCTATATTATAAGCAGCATGATATTCAGCATGACATTTACCACACAAAGGTTTACCATTAGCTATTTCTAAAGAGAGCATTGGATATTTACCCTTAGGCCACACATGATGTGCCTGAATATTAGAAGTCTCTCCGCAAATATCACATACTTTACCTGACCTGACTTCTTTGGCCCAGTTGTTTAAAAACATGTTAAATTGGCTCTGTTTTTTAGAACTTAAACTATAAAGTTCTCTAATTTTTTTTAGATCTCTTTGAGCACTCTTATGTGCATAAGAGTCCAACTCTCGATTTTTAGTTATTTCCTCGATTGTGTCAAGATGTTCCTGAATTACCTTATGACATCCGTGTAAATCGCTTTTTAAAGATTCTACTGTATCTAGTAAATCTAACCTCTCCCTCAATTTTGGGAATATTGTTTTATCTAAATAAGAGATGATTAGGTATCTCTTCTTTTTTAAATATTTTCTGAGTTTTTTAAGCATATCTTCTAATCTTTCCCGTTATAATATTAACTGAATAATAAACTCTTTTAGTGGTTCCTACATCTCCTAGATAATCTATTTTACCTTTTAGAATGCACCCAGTAACTCTTAAGATATGTCCGGATCTTGTTACTGGTAAAAATTTCGAACTTAGTTTATTTTCAAAAGGGTCTAGTGAGGTAATTATGTTATCACAAATATGATGATAATCTTCTATTTCCTCAAATCGTGCTTTTGGATACTTTAACCATTTTAAACTGTAGGTTGGGTCCTTTTTCGATAGAACGACTGACTCCCTGTTTAGACTAGTTTTTAGTTTAGTTTTTCTTTTTTGGAATCGAGTACTCATAACCCATCCTTTGATTTATAAATTTAACATAATCCTTAACCCGTATAGTCTGAATTTTACGAATATCTTTTGATTTTTCTAGAGGACATTCCTCTAACCCAGAGCTTGCTTTCGAGATAGCCTCTTGGTTCTTTATATAACCATTAATAGAGGCCCCACCCACCATAATAGACATTATGATTACTATCATTATTGTTAACCATTTATCATTCATTTTTTATTCCTTTTTAAAATATTTTGCCTTTTATACCGGCTGCATCATGCACAATAGAATCTATAACCCGCGGAATCTCAGGGGTTGCCTTAGTATCTCCAGAGATAATAATCATTTCTTTTAATTTAGTATCTCTTATATATAACCCAAAAGATTTTATGCCCGGATGCGACCCTTCGAAAACCCCTGTTTCTAGTGATGGTTCGATACTATAAGATATATTTTCAAATAGATTGATATCTATCAGTTGAAACCTATTTCATAATAAGTTATACTATAGCTCAGGGTAACCCTTCTGATTTATATTATACATGCATTTATCACGACATATTTCATATTTTTTGGACGCAGTAAATACAGGTATCGCCCCAAAAAGCCACCCTATAAATATTCCTATGATTATAACAGCAGAAATAAATTTAAAACCTGACCAAAACTGTCTTAGTATTGACTCTTTCATAATTTTCCTTTATTGTTTTTAATTTTTATTATCTTGAATCGGCGTGTCGATTATCGTAAAACATAAATACGATTGACCACCAAAAACTTATTTTTAAATCAAAACCATAATGGTCTTGATTGATAGTATGAATATTTAATTGTATCCCAAATGCGCCTGGTCACAATAACTGTCTATTTCAACTGTTTTATTTTCTGAGATTCTTCGATGCCAATTCATGAATTCATTCCTTTAGTAAAAGCAACTTTATTAAAGTTCTGTCTATCTGATAGCCACATAAAGGCAGCTATGATAGCATTTTCTTCTGTTACTGCTGAAATTAAACCATATGTATTATCATTATCTTCATTATAACTCTTTGCGTTATAACATTCGGCGTGCGCCTCTCCAAATGTCACCCACGACTTAATATAACAATTGTAATCGATTGCTATTTGCTTAAGTATAAAAGATAGTTTTTGTTTTGAAGTTCCCTCTATAGTACTTATAGTAGCAACAGAGGATACCTCTATTGCTACTTGACGAACTCTTTTCTCAATACGATCAGCTAATTCACTATCAATATATAATATATCATTCATTTTATATCCTTTTATTTCTATTGATTAATAATCCTAATTTAAAAATAAATTGTTTTCCTTCCGGTGTAATTCTAATTCTCATTTATTTTCACTTAATTTTTTAATTTTTCAATATTCTTAGTACCCAACTATAAATAAATTACCATCCAAACTCTTTAAAGGATCACTAATCTCTACGGGGGTAAACCAGGAAATACCTTCCTGTTCAAAACTGTTGTATGCCCTTCGTTGTTCGTCTTTAGTTTTATATATATTATATAATCTATAATCTCCGACGGTATGGGCTAACTCTATATCGATGCCAACTTTAGATTTAACAATATCTATTATGTTTTGAACATATTCCTTAAAATTGGAATCCTTATATTTTTTTACAACCTCATCTGATTCACCATAACCAGTAAGGGACTCGTCACTATTAAAAAAATAATAAAGAGAACCTCTTTCTATTTTTGGTAGTTTTTCATACTCCAAAGTCATTCTAAGATACTCCCCTGGGCAAATTGAAGCTATTTTTTCAGAGGGTATATGAATCACAGGATTAATATTAGATAAACTCATCTTTTATTCTCTATACTTTAATTTTATCGATAATTATCCAAAATAGTACATGAAAAATTATAAGTTGCATCTTGTACTTATTTTCTTCACGTTTTCCGGGTAATTCTGAATCTTGCCATCTAAGTTCTGTCGCAAAAAGTCTAATTGCTTTTTTATTATATGACATTCCTAACACCAAGTACACTAGTAGTATCTCCATTATTTATCCTTTTTTATTTTTATTTTTTATAAATAATAATAGTTATTAATGACCCTTAATGTTCTATTCTAATTATTAAAGCTTTTAATTCTGCTACTATATCAGCAACCTTAAATGTTACTACCCACGAATAGGTATATATATTTTCCAAATTTGCGTATATATTTTCTAACTTTTGATATTGTTCTCTTTTATCAGGCAATATATTAGTATCGTATACAAACTCCGGTTTTATATTGTAAGATGGTTCTTCGTATAATCCAAGGTTTAATCCAGTTTTTTCTTCAAACTCCTGATGTAACCTTTTAAAAGCGTCTAATGCTCCTTTTTTTTCAAGAAGATCCATACTTTCTAAAGTTAAGCCGGCTGGGTCTAAATGAATATATTCAGTGGTTATTGATTGATTTAATATATAAGATATATCTCGACTATCATCTGAACTAGAGGTAGATATATCAGGGGCATTGATAATAAAATTAAGGTATGCCTGAGGACATTGTCTAGCAACCATATCTTCAGAAATTACGCCTAAATAGCTGGAATCTATCATGTTTTTATCCTTTTATATTTATTCCTATAATTGATCTTCCGACCCTTCTGGACTCGAGAGTCCAATTTCATATTTATTTTTTCGACATCTATATCTATTTCGAATCCTAATTTTTCTTTGATTTTTTTTAGATAATTTATTATAATATGTAGCCCACTTGATACTTAGAAGATTCCAATAACTATAAATATCATCCACATGTATAAATGGAAATCTCATTTTAGTCCAGGTTAAAGCCGACGATATTATACATTGAGGGCTCTCAAGTTCATATAAATATTTTTTTGTATTAAGTTCTATTATTATCCGCGGGGTTGTCGATAGCTCATTTTTATTATATAAATCAATATGACTTAAATTTGCAAACTCTAAAAATTTATCCAAGGATAATCTGGTATTTCTGTATATAAAATCTTCAAATGAGGGGTACTTTAATTTATTTCTTTTAGACATAACATATCCTTTACTTTTTAATCTATAAATAATGATTCATATTTACATCGATAGCTATTAAATCGTTATAATTGCATCCTAAAAAATCCATAATATTTCCAGGGGTAGCAATACATTTTAAAATTTCGTCCTTTGTTAAGACATTTATATTGCGGTCGTAGGGGGCCTTCCCTCGATAAGGATAATTCTCTAAAACGTTAAAAGAAGATATATCATCAATACCTATCTTTGATAGGCTAATATCTATATCTTCTTGAGATATTGATGATTGGTATTTCAATAGATCTTTAGAGGTAATCTTATATAATTTTGACCATATTTTTTTTCGAATAGTTGATGGTTTATATACATATCCATAATTCTTTTGATCTGTCTTTAAAAAGACAGTATTAACTATATTAGGATGTTTGCCGGGAATCGCCTTAAATACATTTTTTATTATTTGATGAGTTAAATCAATTTTATCCGAACTATTTTTAATATACTTTACAAGAATATTTTCTGATAAGGTATACATTATGTTATAAGTAACATGAGTCCCACCTTTTTTTTTATCAGGAAAGGTTGCTTTACCTAGATAAAGTACAGATCTTGTTTCCTTTGGATTGGATCTATCTATATATAAACATCCAGGAATTAAATTAGCAGAACTTACCTTATTTTCTGAATGATTATTTAGTGTCTCCAATACCTGTCTTTTATTTTCACTAAGGTTTTTATTAGTCTCCTTAATCTCATCGCTTGTTAAAAAACCCCTAGTAGTATATCTCATTTTTTCTTGGATTACACCCTTAATGATAGTCTGACTCTGGATGATTTCATTCACTCTTTTTGTCGTTATTTGAAAACTAATCTCGGGTTTAGATGTTTCGGTAAGAATCCCAAAACTATTAATTCTACCGCTGACTTTATTTTCAGTTATGATTGATAATGCGAATTCTTTAAATTCATTTTTTATTGTAGATTTTGAATTTGTACCTATTTGGTTAATGAATGATGACTTATTTGATATTGAAAATATTCCATCCTTCGCTCTTTTAGTGATTTTAATAGGAGCTATGTTATGGTAGGATCGATGCTTGTTTTTGCCTATTATTAAATATTGATATACCTCTATATAATTTTTGTAATTTTTCATAGGTTTTCCGTCATATCTGAAGTTATCTTCGATGCCTTTTCACATCCATCTTCATGCGCCCATTTTCCTTTAGAATCTGGAAATATTAATTGGACGACATCTAATCTTGACGTTTGATAATAATTTACAGCTTGTATCATATATTTTTCAATTGCCTCTGGGGATATATCTTTAAATCTTGTTGGGAATCCTTGAGCAAATTTAAGATAATCTATATCAGGTAAAACCGGCCCTTCTTTTTTCATACGGTCTAATATCATATTAATAAAAGTATATGCTATTTCAGTTGGTAACCCAAATATTATAATATCCGGTAAATTATAAGTTGATTGTATCCCAATTGAATACGTCATATCTAAATGAAAATCGTATTCGGTCTCTACTGATGTTCCAATAACAGTAAATCCATATTTAGATATATTATCTTTGATATCCTCTAGTATATTACGGTCTGCACAGGCAGTACATGTTTTTTTATCCATTTAATTTCCTTTATAAATCTTTTAATTGAGCTTCATCTTGTAGCACCATTTCTATAATATCTTTTTAATCTTGATATTGATTAATAATTATACGCAGCCATATAATTATTGATCATTAAATAATTATAAATATATGGTATCTCAGTATTATCCATATTTTTAAAGAATTATCTGTTGAGGCAAATGCTTTCAGACCAGCTCTTGTATAATAGATGCTTCCATAATATTACCATGTTTTAAGTAAAAAACAATATCTCCTACCCAATATTTCGAAACCAATTTACCATTTTTTTGAACACAATTATCGGGTTTTTCTTGCATTATTATTTTCCTTTAGTTCTTTTCTATTTTTTATAGTTCAGTTAATTCTGAATCTTTTTCTTGTATTACTTTACTCGCTTCTTTTTCACTATATACTGTTATATCTAATTTATAAGAAGTTAACACTAGATAATTATAACTATAAGGTATAATCTCACCTGTTAGGCTTTTAAGACCATATATTCGGTATTGATGTTGGTCAGCTGATATATCAGTCCTAATTTTATAGATTATCCCTATTACCCCCAGAGTATCTTCTCATACCTCTATAAAAAAAATACTCTATCTAATATATATGTGTTTTTATCGGCATGATATCTATTTGGAGGTAGCTCTATCCAATGATTAATGCATACATGGTCTCCGATGTTATATATTTTTTCGGGTGTATTCATTTTAATCTCCTTTATTTATTTAACTTTTTTGCTTTCTCTAATCGTTCAGCTTTCTTTTTTTGAGCCCACCAGCCGCCGAACTCAATTTCGGCATATTTTAAGGCCTTATCCCTAACTTTAGTATATAACATGTATTCAAATTCTCCAAAGATAGTATATATTTGAGCTGATTCAGTTTTTAACTGAATCATTTTTTTCCCGGATGGACCTTTGGAACTAAAAATCTTACATAATCCAATTGATCCTAGATACATTTTTCTAGAATTTTTAAATATTTTTGTGTTTTGAACGCTCCAATTATATCCTGTTATCCTTTGTCTTTTACTCTCCAACTGAAAAAAATCAACTTGAATTGAAGCATCTTCCCTTATATAAAAATGTAAATAACCTTTTATTTTATTGGATGATGAAAATATTGGTTGTTTATAAAAATAGGATGAAGTAATTTTCATTTGGTATATATCAGCAGGTGAAGGTTTAGTTCTCATATTAATCTCCAGAAATCTCTATATCAGATAAAGGCTTAAATAGAGATTCTTCTTCTAATAAAAAATCATATACTGAATACAGATAACTAAATAATTTTTCATCTTGAATTAGATTTTCGGTCATGCATCCATGACGAGACATATTGGCTATACTAGAATTACATATATGGAGAATATCACGAAGCTCTTCAAATTCATCATAATCAAAACGGTTCATAGTTAATATTATTTTAAATTTATCGAAAACAGGGGTGTAAATTAAACTGAGCCAGGGATCAGTATCAGCTACCATATTTTCGATATTTTTAATTTGCTCTAATATAACACTAATTAATTTTATATTTGTATTTATTATCTTTTTTTTCATAATAATTCTTCTCCAGTATATTCATCATTTAATACTTCCTTTAATTTTTTCAAGGTGAATTTTTTATTTTTTAATTCTTGGGGTGATATATATGGCGCGAGTTCAAAATCAAAAAAGGTAATACCGCATTTGGATTGAGCCTCTGGAGTCTTATAATCATTGGGTTTCTCTTTTAATGCCTCAAAATCTGCTATATAAAAGGTGTCATCGGATTGGTTTATAATTTGACATTTATATTCGGCATAAGACTCAGATGGTTTTTGAATTCCTATAATTTTCATAATTGAATCTTTAAAAATGGAATATTCACTAATAAATCGCGAGACTATAATAACTGCTTTAACCGGTGTTTGACCTGGAATAATAATTTGCCTAACGCGTGAGCTTTCACCCTGAATATATTGGTCTAATAAATACTGTTGTACATCGGCAATCGGTTCCCAATATTCATTAAAATCCGATAAATTTAAATTACTATATCCTCTGTAAAACATTTTTATTTTTTCGCGGGATTCAATTCTCACTAAGTCCCCGACCTTAAATCTAGGTTCTCCTGAACCAAATATATGTTCGTCTTTTAAATCATTATAAATATAACTCATATTTTAAATTCCTTATTTTTAGTATTGTGTAATTTATTAGATGGTTTATAACATCTAATTTCAGATTTAATAGCACTTTCTTCAAGTTGTAATTTCTGATAATGTAACCCAGTAATAGTATAAAGATTATTACGTATTTGATTAAAAAAAATATTATCTGTTGAATTATCTAAGTCAGAACTATTAATATCCTTATCGATGTTAAAAAATTGCTTTTTCAAGCCTGAATCAAAGTAACTGTTTTTTGATTTAAATCCAATCTATTTTTTAACTTTTTTTCTATTTTAGTATTTATTTCCATACTTTTAACTTCCTTTCGAGGTAAACCTTATAAGAATTCTATATTATCGCCAGTTATATCCTCAAAAAATTTTTTAACGACTAGAGGGTTCTCTTTTGGTATTGTTAAATTAAACATACTCTCTGAAAAAATATAATCACTAATTATACCCGGCGATTCTTCAATTATAAAGGCAGGGCTAATAATAGTTAGATCATCAATTACTGAGTGTCTAGTAGACGCTCTTTTTATTCGAACTGTCATGCCACTAAGAGAATACATTTTTTTTGCAATATATATTCCTTCTTTAGAATAGTTTTCAGGTAAGCCATATCCTTTTGCTTCGATAAGAGTCTTATTTAAATCGCGAACTATAACATAATCGCCTTCCTTTAATGCCGTTGTATAAAAAGTAGTATTACCATTGGTGCTTTCATTCATATCATTCTCATTATCTAAATAAATGTGTCATTAAAATTGCCTGATGACCTTTACCTAACTCACTAAATTTTTGATCTAAAGTATCAGATTTAATTCCAGGAATATTCCCGTCTATACTAATCATAGCATTTTCACCAAAATCCTTAGTAGTAATATCACCAGGCTTGGCCTTATTACCTCGACTATCAGCTGATGAATAATAATTATTAAAATTTAAAATAAATTCATTGACTTGAGGAGGAACCCCTAAGATTGACCATTTTTTTAAAGATTTTTTTACCATCTCAAACCATAAAATATCATACATTTTATACATTTTTTTTAGTTTAAGTATCTGATTAATATCGGTGAATTCTTCTACCCCAATAAGTTCAAGTGAGCCAAGGTATCTTTCATAAGAGTCGAATGTTCTTGCGGATGATGAATTATATAGGGCCGAGGGTATACCTAAAGAAGCGAACTTTGATATATTATCCATTTCAATATTAAAATCTTCGACTTTCCCATTTTTTACTCGAAGAATAAACTGGAACTCAATATTATTAACCTCCCCAGTAAACATAAAAATTCCGGACATATATTTATAATTATTAAAAGTCATTGAAATAATATTATTGGCGGTTTCGCTAAATAAGTCATCCGCTTTGGATTGGCTTACAATTAAACTTGTTTTATAACTATTTATAATCTGAATCATAAACCAGGTGCATATCAGATACATCGTTTTTCCAGCACCATTATTACCAATAAGAACATTAATATCATCATTGGTAGTTAATTCTAATTTAAACGACGGTTGCTTATCACTAAAATCTAGATCATATGCTGAATTTTTAAACATAAATATCCTTTATCATAGGTCACCTTCAGTATAAACTTCAGTTAACTCTGTTTTTATATCTGAGAGTTGTAACTCTTCAGGTAGGATATATAATTCTGCATTTTTAAATGTATTCGGATCGATAAAGGTAAATGATCGTACTTTGGCCATTCCTAGTTCATCTATATTAGATGAACTAACAACAGCTAACTCCCCCTCGATTATAAAAAATATAGTCTCTCGATGTGTCATGCTAAACCCACACCTACCTCTTAAAAGTTGGTCAAGCCATGGAATTAATTCCATATTTCTAACGGAGACCATTTCTAATATTTTTGGTACTTCTCTTATATGAGAAAGATCTTTATAAATAAAAACCTTTCGATCTTCGTTAATTAATTGAGCTAATCTTACATTCGGTTGTTCTTCCATTCTTTGTCCTTTATTGTTTTTAATATTTAAATACTTGGAAGAGCTTCTAAAAGCTCTTCCTTAATCACACATACTATATCTATGATATCATCGGGATCTTTAAAATATTCCAATGCTATCTCATCAATGAATTCTGGGAGTTTGCGTCGAATATCATCAATAATAAAATTTGTATTAGCATCTTTAAAGATGCTCTCTTTTGGGTCATCCATTAATACACCTCTTTATAAATTATCTTCTGTTGCCTCTATAGTAAAAGCCTGTTTTATTTCGTTATTAGCCGCGGACAGCAGTTCGTTTTCAATTAAATTACTATTAATTTTTTTAGTGGGCACTAGAAAAAAACTATTTCTTCTATCTGGACTACCCATAGTACCCTCATTCAAAAAGGGGACCCCCTTTACTAATCTATCTTTAGCCTCTAATAAAGAAACATATCTCAAATCATTTCTGTGTTCGCACCAAAAATAGATTAGTTCGACATTACCGCTCTGCATTCCCAACCACCCAGATTTTAAATATTTTAACCAGTTTTCAAATGTTAAGGTGTTCATAGTTCTTCCTCATTTGATTCTAGTTCAAATATATTTTTAATTGATTGGATCTCCTTTATATCAATAATAGCACCAGGATGGGTAAATGGATATAAAAGAAAGAGTCTTTTTTTTCGAATATATTCCAAAACCAGAGGTTCTCCTTCAGGTTTAATTGTGTTGTATAAAAAAGAAGAGGATACTGATCGTTTATGTATAACTCTAAATTTATTATTATTATAATAAATAAATAGAGATGGGTTACCCGATTGCGTTCCATAATACATCCCAGTTTTTATAAAACTGAACCATACCTCTTTGGTGAGAGGATCGGTCTCTAATGGCGGCTGCATTTCCACACCTCACTTGGGGATATCATTTTAATACTTCCCCTAATCTTTATCCATAATCGACCTTTACCTTTATCGATCATATGTATTTTACATTTTGTACCCGCGCTAGGTGCGGTCGGTGTATCTTTCGGGATATACGTCAGAATATCACCCTTGTATACATCGCTTATATTAATAGGAGTCATTACTAACTCCCTTTGCACCCAGATCTATTAGGGCCTGCCGTGTTTTGGCAGGAATTGATGATGCCTTAGTCAATGTTTCATAAGATCGATTGACTAGTCCTAAGACTAATTGATCGACAATCAATTGTCGATTTGGCAAATCGACAAAAACCCTAGTCTCTATATCCTTTTCGGGATCGTTTGTGATGCTGATCCCATCCATGATTCCTGTAGTTTTTTCAGGGCCGAGCAGAGGACCCATCATATTTTGATCAATTCTTATCATGATATCTCCTCTGGTGTATTAAATATCCGAGACTTCTCTTCCATAATTTTAGGAATGAGATCAAGCTCGCTCTGGTTGAGAGGACGAATACTTTCAACCGAATGTGTAAAATTCCTAGCCTTTTTGGAACCGGAGATTAGAAGATTTCCATCTTCAGATAGAGGATGGTTAATAATCTTAAGGATAATTTTACCCTTAAGATTATTGAATTCTCGGACCATATAAGACATTTGCCTTAATTCCACCCTAGAAAAATTTCTAACCAAGTTTCGAACCCTAAAGGGGTTATCGGCACGAACTCCTTTGCCTCTTGAATGAATTGGAAGTACTCTCAGCACCTCATCTTCATATCCTTGTACTTTAGGTATACTTTTCATTTTATCTCCTTCTAAAAGATATAGGGTGACCCCCTGTCTTGTATATTTACCTTTAATAGGAAACTAAATAGAGATTGAGCTCTAGACTCCATGCTATCAATTGATCGATAGCCTCTCTAATATTATATATTTATAGTTTCAAGAAGTAATTCTAAAGTAGAATTTTAATCCTCGTTTGCTCCTTTAGAGCAGTTTGCTCCTTTAGAGCAAACTGCGTAAAAATAATTCTTGTGCCTAAGAAAAAGAATTATAAGCTTAGCTTATCTTTATTATAAC
>Ga0256840_1003803_pt1 | contig 11852 bp, 6 predicted proteins | sample 355202metaG_FD_185969 | JGI IMG/M metagenome (GOLD analysis project Ga0256840, IMG submission 185969) | Hydrothermal vent microbial communities from Mid Atlantic Ridge, Atlantic Ocean - 355-202 | ecosystem: Environmental > Aquatic > Marine > Hydrothermal vents | place: Atlantic Ocean: Mid...
ATGCATAAACAATCAGGTTTTGATTATCTACCGATATTACTTTAATACGTGTATGTGCATCATCGGCAAGTTCTGCAACCGGCTCACCGCTTAAATCGTTTGCACTAATTATCGAAGACAAACTAAAATTTACTGTAGGTAAAATATAATGACTATTAAAAACAAAACGCGAAGCTGCAAAAGTTTCTCCTTGAATATTTACCGCTGCACTAATACCTGCATCATAACGTTCACCAAAGATTAAGCCTGTACGGTCTCCACTATTTGCATCTACAAAAAGTAAAGCTAAACTATAATTGAAAAGTGCATTCACAAAATAAGCACTCCCGCTACCTACAGTACCTGTAAAAAAGGGTAAAACTTTTCCCGAACGTGTCATATGTGCAATTAACATTGCTTCGGCATCTTCCACAACCGAAAATTTTGTATCCCACTGTGCTGAAAATGTAGCAGTAAACTTAGTAAGTTGCGAACTGCGCGAATTTCTATCATAATTCAATAACAAAAAGCCTTTGTCAGGAGTTTGTGAAGCAGCTAACGGATATACAATATCATTAAAACTTTCTACAACTACGGCTGATTGATTAGCATCATCTACTTTCATCAAATAAGTTCCCAGCGATGTTCTATCCATACATAAAAAATGCAATTCATTTCCTGCTACCACAAACCCCTCTACAGGACTAACATAAGGCTCAGGAAGAGTAGCTTGCCACAAAAGCTCACCATACATATCGGTGCGAGTGATATGCGTATTTAAAAATTCACGTGTAGTATCAACCGATAATGCGCTTAAAATATAATATCCCCCATCGCCTGATTGAATTATTGACAAAGGGTAATAGGATAAATCAGAATTACTGTCGTCATATATTTTTGCAAAAATATTTTCCGGATTAATGGTATCTTTTTTACATTGACTAAAAAATAAAATCAATAAAGTAAAAAGAACTAAGTTTTTGATATTCATATAATTATTTTTTTGGATTTTTTAGCTTTAATTTGAACAAAATATGTAAGGTCCGTTCTTTTTTTCATTGCACACTAAGGGTACCGTTATATTAATAGTTAGTGCAATATTATTAAACAAAACCTCATCCGGTATATCATAATTTCCAATTACCTGATTATTTCCGTAACGGCTTGCCGTAGAGCTAAGGGGCGATAATAAAAAACGATAGTTTGCTTCAAAACCAATCATGGTTCTACCTGCAGCATAACGAATACCGGCTCCTGCAAGTAATCCATACTGATTTTTTTTATATATACCGTTTGAGTTTACCGTAGAGCTAGAGTTTAATACCTGATTATCTAAAGTTTCTGTAACATCGGTATATGAATTGGAATTCATCAACATTGCATAATATCCGCCACCCTGAACATAAGGCTGCCATTTTTGTGCCTTAAAATAATAACCAACAATCAAAGGGATTTCAAAAAACCGCATATTTTGTTTGTACTCTAACAAATAACTTAAATTGGTTGAACCTGTCCATGAATATTCGGTACTGTATCGATATGAGTATTCATTGATTGAAGGTTGGATGCTGATTTTAATATCGCGAGAAATGCTGTAGCGTAGAATAAAGCCCATTTGGTAACCTAAATTTTGATAAAAAGGATTATAATCTTTCGCTGAATTACTACCGCTAAAAATAGAATTTCCGGCAGTTGGGATAACTAATGAAAAATTAACGCCTCCTTTAATCCCCATAGTAAAGTTTTCAAAACTAAAGCCTTTTGCCTTTGTTTTCTGTATTTTTAATACATTCTTTAAAGATTCATTAAGCGGTTTTTCATATACATCCTGCGCATAGGCAAAATATGAATGGGCAATAAATAAAATGAGCAATAGCTTTTTATACATAGTCGTGTGCTTTAAAGGTAATAAGAGTTAAACGTATATTAATCTCTTTTATTTTTTTGAAAATTATTTTAGTCTAAGAAATCGAGTATAAATATACGCATTTTTTTAATTTAGCGTTTTATTATTTCAAGCAATTTATTGATAATTAAATTTGAACAGATATGAACAAAATAGTAAGCACTCTATTAATAGCTGTATTGTTTTATAATTTAATTAACGCACAAAATGTCAATAAGTTTACAGATACAAGCAAAGTAAACTGGAAAACATTTGAAGAAACACAAAAACTGTTTGCAGAAAAGCAAAAGCCGGTATATGTTTTTTTGTACAGTAATAATGACTCATCTCAATTAATGCTAAATAAAACTTTTGGACTGAAAGAAGTAGCTAATTATCTGAATGTTCTTTTCTATCCCATAAAATTAAATATTTATGCAAAAGATACTATTCGTTTTTTTGACGGACAATATTTTTCAAATACAGGCAATAATCAGGGCATTCATGATTTGGCATTTAAATTGGCAGGCGATACCCTTCCTAATTCGCCAAGTTCAGTAGTATTTTCGCGCGAAGCGGTAGGCTCTGTTTATAAAGGTTTTAAAAGCAGAGATTCAATTTTTCCAATACTCATTTATTATGCGGAAGATGCCAATAAAGCCCTCCCCTATCAAGATTTTGAAAAATACTATTTTAAAACCTACCCTCCCGGCAGGAAACAAATTATGACCCGAGTTTTAGTAAAATGGAAACCAATTGAAGAGGCTTTTGAGTTGGCAAAAACAACACATAAAAAGATTTTTGTCAATTTATATAATAATTACAATATAAGTTGTACCATGATGCGCTTAAAAACTTATAACGACCCTGTAATAGCTAAGTATTTGAACGAAAAATTTTATCCGGTAAATATTGATGTAAAAATGAAAGATACCGTTCATCTGTTCGGACAAACTTTTATCAACGAAAATCTATCACACGGCTATCACCAACTGGCTATAAGTTTTTTAAACGGACAAATGAAATTTCCTGCATTTTTAGTATTCGATGAAAACGGTAAATTTTTAGATAAGAAACAGGAATATATGACTCCGGAAACTTTTGAACCCTTAATAAAATTTGTTGGCGATGATGCTTATAAAAATCAAAAATGGACAGATTATTTAAAAAACTTCAAAAGTAGTTTTGAAAAAAACAAAGAGGATTAGATTATGAAACATCCATCCGCTAGCTGGCGGACACAGGAAAATGATTATTTATGTTGATAAAATAAGCATAACTCTTTATACATGTGGATGCAGGCTATGTGGCAAATAAACGCAATTTAAAAATAATCAAATGAAAAAAACATTAATTATTTCACTTAGTATCATCATAACATTGCTTATTTATAATATTTGGGCAAATGCCGATAGAAAAGCTACAATACCTGAAACCCATGTAGGAATGCTGGTAGTAAATCAGCATAGAGATACGCTAAAAAAGGGTAATTTTTTAGCAATTCAGCCACTTATGGAGCCTAAAGATTATCAAAACGAAAATGCTTTTTCAGCTAAGCTGGAGTATTATTTACTCGAAGCAAAATCAAGGCATTGGTTACATAAAAATACAATAGTGGTTTTACCTGAATATATTGGAACATGGCTGGTTGCTGCCGATGAAAAAAATACTGTTTACAGTAGTAAAAACATTGAAAAAGCAATGCAAATTATGGTAAAAAGCAATATTTTTTCTTTTACGACTGCTTATCTATCGGCAAAGGCAAAAGACAAAGTGCGCGATGCGGTTTTTAGAATGAAAGCTCCAAAAATGGCAAAAATATACGGTAATGTTTTATCTAAATTAGCAAAAAAGTATAATCTAAGTATTGTTGGTGGCTCTATTGTTTTACCAAATCCGAAAGTTGAAAATAATCAAATTATACCGCAAGCAGGTAATCTATACAATGTTTCATTTCTATTTCACCCTGATGGAAAGATAGACCCGAAAATTACCGTAAAAGTATTTCCTACAAAAGACGAGCAAAGTTTTCTTTCCGAAGGAAAAATTGAAAACTTACCTGTTTATGAAACACCGGTAGGTAAATTAGGCATAATTGTTTGTGCCGATAGCTGGTATGCCGGTGTATATAAACATTTTCAAAACAAAAACTGCGATTTAATTGCAGTACCCTCTTTTATGACACCAGCCGGTTTGATGCAAACTAAATGGCAAGGATATAGCGGCTACCCCAACCCAAAAGATGTAGATACACAAGACATTAATAAAATTACGGAGCGTCAAGCATGGGAAAAGTATGCAATGGCAGGCAGATTTAGAAATTACAAGTTTCGCGCCGGCATTAATGTTTTTATACGGGGTAAACTTTGGGATATAAGTACCGATGGTTTAGGCTACTCTTTTGTAGAAAAAAGCCTGTATAAAGATCAAATGCTTAATACCTCAATTATAACAAATGTGCAGTTTTAAATCCTTTTGTTTTGCACTTAGCTAAATTTAATGCTTATACTTCTGAAAATATTTGCTTTAATAAGTTACACTTATTAAAGCAAATAATTATATAGTTTAATGAAGTTTAAATTCAAAGCCTTTAAATTTTACTTTAAAGAGTATTGAGTAAATAACCGGAACGTAGAGCAAAATTATTACCGTACCAAATAACAAACCAAAAATAATTGCCAGCGATAAGGGCTGCCATAGTAAACCACCTCCAAAAAGCAAAGGCAACATGCCTAATGATGTTGTTAAGGTAGTAAGTATTACGGGTCTGAATTTATGATTTGCGGCAAGCATAACCGCTTCTTGTTCCGAAATATCAGGGTTTTCTTCTTTTTCTACTTCAATACGGTCAATTAAAATAATTGCATTATTAATTACCACACCGGCAAGAGCAATAACTCCAAGAATACCGAAAAAGCTAACAAAAGATTGTCCGACATACCAACCAAACACAACACCGATAATACCTATCGGAATAGTTGAATACACAATTACTGATTTACGAATAGAATTAAACTGTAGAACTAATAAAAGTAAAATTAAACCGAAAGACAAAGGCAACCACACAACAATTGCGCCTAAGTTATCAGCTGTATCTTCATCTTCACCACCAAAATCATATTTATAGCCTTCGGGCCAGTCTGCTTTTTGCTCGTCAAGCCAAGGTGTAATTGATGTAAAAACATCCTTAGCTGTAAATCCTTGTTTTAAATAAGCTCCGGCGGTCATCGTTCGTTTTAAGTCCTTTCTGATTATTTTAGCAAATTGCCAATCAATAACAACTTCAGCAATCTGCGAAAGGCTAACATTTTGACGTGTTAAAGGAGAAAAGATATTATAGTTTTCAATTTTATTAATATCATATTCATCGCTATTTTTCACCTTAATATATATAGGTATGCTTTTGTCCTGTTCACGAAAATCATCAACTTTAAACCCTGACAATCCTGCACTTAGTGCTATGGCAATATCTTTATTTGTTAAACCGACCGCCTGCGCTTTATCTTCATCTATCTTAATAATTAATCGTTTCATTTTCGGACCCCAGTCATCAGTAATGTTTTTAGTTCCCTGAATATTAACCAGTTTTTCTTTCAACTTTTTTGTTATAATTGCTAATTTTTCAGGATTTTTACCGGAAATACGAATTTCAACGGGTGTGCCTGATGCACCGGCTCCTGTTAACCTGTTAACACGTATATCCGCATCAGGAAAATTATTAAAACAATATCTGTCTAATTTGGCAATAACATAATCATTATCGGTATCACCTGTAGTATTCAATAACATATGGGTATAACTGGAATTTGCCTCATTTTTAAAATAACCTAAGTCATAAGGCTCGGGACCTTCTCCTATAAAAGATGAAAAATCTAATACTCCCGGTTTTTCTTCATCCTGTTTCACAAGCAAAGAGTCTAAAATATACTTTTCTATTTTAGCTATTGCTCTTTCAGTTATTTCAATTTGTGTTCCAGATGGAAATTTTACATCTACGGTTACTAAATTTCTATCGCTGTCGGGAACAAGTTTAAATGGCAGAAAAGGCATTGCCGCTATCGCGATGATAAACAAAAGCAATATCACAAATATAAAAGAAAGCTGCTTATTCAAAATTTTAAGCAACAATTTATTATACCACAGATTAACTTTTTCCATTTGTGCATCAAGCTTACCGGTTTTTTCATTGCTCTTATGTTGTTTTACTTTTACTATACTCAATGCAAGTAAAGGAATAAAAGTAAAAGTTAAAAACCATGAGCTTAACAAAGAAATTGTTACTACCGAAAATAAAGGTGAAGCCATTTCGCCCATAGGCGTTTCGGCAAGTGCAAAAGATAAAAATGCAGAAGAAGTGGTTAAAGTAGAAATCAATAAAGGAACAATAAGAATTTTACAAGAATCTACACTTGCCTGAAAAATACTTTGCCCTTTTTGTACGCGTACCAGAATAGATTCTGACATTACGATACCGTTATCTACAAATAAACCCAAAGAAATTATTAAAGCTGCCAGTGAAACTTTGTTTAAACCCAAATCAAATAAGTTCAGAAAAAAGAATGTAGAAACAATAACCATTGGTATTAATGCTGCAACTAAAGAGCCGGTTCTAAAACCAAGGAAAAAAAGCATAACTATCAAAACAATTACTATTGATTGCAATAAACTTATTAAGAAATTATTTACTTGCTTATTTACAATTTGGTCTTGTGAAGCAATTCGCACCAACTCAACACCAATAGGCAATTCGGCATTAATTTCAGGAATTAGTTTTTGAACATCATTACCAAGTCTAACTATATTAGCACCCTTTTTTAAAGACATAAACAAGGCTATTGCAGGCTTACCATTAACCTTTACAATTTTCTCTTTCGGATTAATATAATCTCTGTAAATATTAGTAATATCACCAAGAAAAACGGTTGCCCCGGTACCTGTTGGAATTAATGTTCTTTTTAAATCTTCTATTGATTCATAACTACCGGAAGGTTCCAAAATAATTCTTTTTTTACCAACATTTACTGCCCCACCGGGATAAAGAATATTTGTGCCTGAAATTATACCTTTTAATTTCATGGCATTAAGCCCAAATCTTGAAAGTTGCTGGTCATCAAATTCAATAATTACTCTTTCTTCTTGTACTCCACCATATTTAACTTTTGCAGCATCCGGTAATTGCAAAAGTTTATCTCTTATATCATCGGCATAATTTTCTAAAATATTATAAGGAACCCCATCGCTTGTTACACCCAATATGATACCAAACACAGTACCTATATCTTTATCCTTAACAATGGGTCCCATAATATTTTGCGGAAGCTGAGGACGCACTTCGCTTACCTTATCTTTTAATTCATCCCAAACAGCTTGTAATTCATCTTGCTTAACATAATCTTTTAATTTTACAACAATAACAGACAGTCCTGTGCGTGATTCGCTTTCAATGGTTTTTACTTCAACCATTTCACGAATAGACTCTTCAATCTTATCAGTAACCAATGCTTCAACCTTTTGCGGGTTTGCTCCCGGAAATTTGGTAATTACCGTTGCTATCCTTATCGTATAGGGTGGCATACTGTCTCTTGACAAATCAAAATAATTGCTTATACCAACCAAAGCAACAATTAATAAGGCAATTATTGTAATTCTACTATTATTTAAAGTAATTTTTGTAAGATTCATTTTTAAAAGTTCATATTTATATTATGATATTTTTTTAAGATTAAATGTATTTTCACCTTTTAAGTCTGAATACAAGTTTTGATAAATAATTACTCTTCAAGAAGTTTTACCTTTCTGCCATCATACATAAAACTTAATCCGGCGGTAATTATAATATCATCAGGGTTTAAACCTTCTTTGAGCACATAGCCGTTTGCCGTAAGTTCTCCCAAATTAACATTTCTCCTTTTTGCAAGATAAATACCTTCGGTATTACTTTTTTGAACAACATATACAAAATCACCGCCCTCATCATGAGCAACAGCATCAACAGGAATTGTAATGTATTGATTATCTATTTTTTTTGACTCAAAATTCATGTCTATAGTACAAGCCATACCGGGTAAAATCATATCCGACTCATCTAACAATTCAATAATTACCGGATAGGTTGAGGCAACACCAGTACTTTTTCCAAGTTCAGATATTTTCCCTGTAAATATTTTATTTTTTATTGCAGAAAAGCTAATCTGCACGGTTTTCCCTGTATCTATATGAGAGATTACATTTTCGGGAACCTGTGTTCTAATTTCAATCGCACCGTTTGATACAAAAACCAAAACCGGTCTTCCGGCACCAATCATCTCATTTTCTTTTGCCAGTATTTGTGATATAGAACCATTGAATGGTGCCTTTAGTTTTGTATAGCTCAACTGATTTCGGGCAGCTTCAAGCTGAGATTGAGCAGTTTTAGCCATTGATTTTGCCGATTCGTATTGTGCTTTTGCTTTTTCAAAATCGTTTAATGAAGCATTGTTATTTGCATAAAGTTTTTCAATTCGTAAATAAGCAGATTTTGCACTGGTTAATTGAATGTCTGCATTTTTTTTTGCTGCAAGTGCTTTTTCAAAATTAATTCTGTAATCAGCATCATTTAAGTGCGCTAAAATACTTCCTTTTTTAATATTCTCACCCAGTTTATAATGTATTTTTTCAAGTATTCCACCAACTTTAAAGCTAAGTTTCGCCTCATTTTCAGCCTGTGAAATACCTGCAAAGCTGCGCTTGCCTTCAACTAATGTTTCTGAAACTTTTTTGTAAAATACAGGTCTTACGGCTTCTTGTTTTTCTTCGTTTTTACTGCACGAGCCAAATAAAAATAAAGCTATCAGTAGTAAATAAAATAATTTCATATTCTAAAATTTATATGTTTTAAAAGTTTATAAAAAGTAATTTACTTTTTACGAATAAAGTTTCTATAAAATAAATTATTTTGCAAATAAGAAGGCTCGCATATTATCAGTATAAGTTTGTTGCTCTTCCTTTGAAGCAAGAAACATAAACTTTCCTTGTAAACGCTGTGTCTGGATATAATCCAAAACATATTGATAATAAGCTATATTTGCCATATTTTTAGTTTTAATCATAACATTTTGCGCATCAATCAACTGAATTAGATTAACCGTTCCTTGAAAATAAGCATCTTGAATAATCTTAAAATTATTTTCAGCCGCTAAGGCGGCATTTGCCGACAAATCCAATTCCAGATAAGATGTCCTTAAACGCTGAACACTTGTACGTATAGTCGATTCTAATTGATTTAATAAATCATTTTTTTGATAATTTATTTTATCTAATTCAATAACAGACTTCTTCATTTCATTAGATGATTTTCCTCCTTGAAAAATAGGTATTTTAAGGCTAATTGCTGCATTATAGGTCATATCGTCCGGAGGAGAAGGAACAGGCATATTGGGTGGTTGAATAGTTCCGTTTCGAATAAATGCTTGGTCTGCCCCTGCCATTAACGCTACTTCCGGCATAAACCAGCTGCGCTTATACAAAGCTGTTTTTCGTTCGGCTATTTTTGCCAGAGCAGCCAGTTGTTTTATCTCCGGTGAATTTTTTAACATTTCGGCGATAATAAAACTTGCATACCGCTCCGTAAGAATTGGATTTTTAAATATGTCGTTTAATAAATCCTGGTTTAAAATTATTGTTTTATCTATTGAGTTCGAATCGGGAATATTAATACTTAAATCAATAGGACTGTTTAATTGTTTATTTAATTCGTACATATTACTCCTAAAAGCGGTATAGGCATCATTAAATTTAATTTTATTCAAATTCAACTCACTAATCCAACGATTAACATCCGAAAGTCCGCTTTGTCCTACCTCTTCTTTTGCCTTGGCTGCCTGTAAATTCTCAATTGTAGCATTTACATTCTGATTTTGTATTAATAAATTACTTTTAGAAAAAAGTAAAGCAATATATGCTCCCGATGCTTGCGTAATAAGATCTAAAACCGTTTGCTCATCAAAATATTTTTTACTGTCGGCAAGTAGCTTATTGATTTTAATATTTGCAAACACAGTTTCCGAAAAAAGAACTTGCTTTAGAGAAGCAGAACCGTTTAAAGTAAAAGATCCACGTTGTCCCATAGATGCTTCAACTAAATTTTCACTTAACCAAACAGTACTTCCTCCCACACTAACTTGAGGCAGCAAATTTGATTTTGCAATTTGTACATTTTTATCTGCAATTAAAACATCTTGTCGCGAAATTTTACCTTTTAGATTATTTGCTAGTGCCTCGGCAACTACTAATCGAAAGTTAATTTCTTTTCCGTTTGGAAATTTACTTGCATTAATCAGAACAGATTCATTTAATAAGTTCCATTCCGGAAATTTGCTAATTTCGCGTAAACCGGCCATATTTATAATAGGCACCCTACGCATACTTTCAATAGTTACAGGCAATTGAGAAGGATTAAGCCCTTCGGTAATTTTCAAAACCCTCAATGCTAACTGTCGTGCAAGTTGCTGGAATGTAAACTTAGGGGTTAAAGTTAGGGTTGCACCTTTCTCAAGATAATCTAATCCACTAACAGCTAAACTAGGTATCTGTTTTTTATTTAAACTATCAAATAAATGTTCAATTTCATTCAAAGGAAACTTAATTAAAGGTAAAATAACCGCAGCATCCACATTGTCATTTATCTGACTAATTGCATCCTCCCCTGTTGTATCAATAAAAACAAAAGATACATTGGTATTTTGGGCATTCATTTTAAAAAAATCAATTATTTGAGGAAAGTTTTCTTTAAAAACCTTAGGAACAAATATAGCTGTTTCCTTTGCTTTAAATATTTTGCTAAACTCCAAAAAGTCATCTTTTAGGCGAATAACAGGCTCAATATATGTAAAATTGTAGATACCCGTAGTATTACCGGATTTCAAAGGCAGTTTCTGCAAGTCTCTATCCAATATATTGGCTGCAATAACCGGTTTTGAAAAATTACTTAACTTTGAAATTTCCGTAGATGAAATATACCCTAATGTAATAACAATATCTATATTATTATCATTCATCAAAGTAGTGTTATTGTCGTTTATCTTCTTAGGATTCCAATTACCGGTCAATTCTTTGAATTGAATATCGTACTTAGCACTTGTAATGCCGGAAATTTCTTTACTAAGAAGACGACTAAATTCGACAAACTCCTTAGTATCAGCATCTTTACTAATCCCAATAGTTAATTTTTGTTGTGCATTAAGTAAGTTCGTAATCAATAAAAGGAATAAGAAATAAAAAATTCTTCTTGTTATCATTTATTAAATTTTAGTGAAATAATATATTTTTAAAAATATTTTTCATGAGTTTATTTTTTAAATTATTTTTAATGGTCTCATGGAACATCCACTAATATAAAGGGTTATGTTTAATTAATCGACTTAAATAATCATTGCCCTGTGTGTTTAATTATTAATCATGGATGTTTCATGTGATTATTTTAAATTATTTATTTTGCCACATAGCCTGTTCCGCTACAGCGGAAGAACCGTCCAGTTTACGTGGCTTGTTTCATTTTAAAACTTTGTATAAATTTACTAAATTCATTTTAAAAAATGTAGTAATTAAACAATTATGCAAAGTTAGTAATTATTAACTAACATACAAATTTTAGTTTTAAAATACTTAAATTACCAAATTAAGGCAATTAAATTGTTTAAAACTTAAATTAAGCGGTTATCTACTTTAATAAGCACCAATGTATTGAATTCAAAATATTTATAAAAAAGACTCAGATACCTAAAGCTATTATTACTTTTTGTATAAACTTTTCGAAATCAAGATATTGTGAGTTCTTTTTACCAATAATTGCTTAATTTAGTTAAAACTAAACCACTGAATTTAAAAAAAATAATGTACATTTGGTTTCAAAAAAAACCCAACCTATGAGTGATAAATTTTCAAAAAACAAAGAGAACTATAAAAACTTACTTAAAGAGTTAAACAAACGCATTGATAAACTTAAACTTGG
>Ga0256840_1003804_pt1 | contig 11852 bp, 7 predicted proteins | sample 355202metaG_FD_185969 | JGI IMG/M metagenome (GOLD analysis project Ga0256840, IMG submission 185969) | Hydrothermal vent microbial communities from Mid Atlantic Ridge, Atlantic Ocean - 355-202 | ecosystem: Environmental > Aquatic > Marine > Hydrothermal vents | place: Atlantic Ocean: Mid...
TGCCCATCTACTGTTCCAAAACCACCTACCATGGCTTTGTCATCTTTCACATTTCTATCGCCATGAAGTTCTATGAAATCATCCGTAATAGCATATATATAATCTAACGTATATGGACGGTCGGCATGCCTAGACAGCTGAACCCGTTGCCACCTAGTGAGGTTTTTAAATGTATCCACCTTTAATGTTTTTATTTTTTCTTCTAAAGATTTCACTGCGCTGTCAACATCTACTTCATTTTCAGCAGCAAGTTCTTTCATGCTTACTAGCTTATCTTCAAGCTCGGCAATAGGTTTTTCAAAATCCAAAAGCATTCTATCAAATTTATGTCAATCAATCACTGCGAAAATAAAGAAGAAATTCAATTTATAGGCAATAATTAAAATTTAAAAAAATTATATCCAAAAGGCTTTGGATATAAAAATGTTTGCGATTACATTTGCAGCACTTCAAATCAAAGCTGATTTATAAGTCATTAAAATTAAGCTGAGATTAAGGTAAATGGTCCGGTAGTTCAGTTGGTTAGAATGCCTGCCTGTCACGCAGGAGGTCGCGAGTTCGAGTCTCGTCCGGACCGCAAAAAAGTCTCCCGAAAATTCGGGGGACTTTTTTTTGCAATAAAAAGATATAATCTATCTATTGCTACCACTTAGCATTCATATGACTTGTTTATTATGATTGCAATGAGCTATAACAGATCAAAACCCTGCTGTTTAAAGTGTTCCGTAGGGTTTTAAACCATCAAATAAAATTAACCCGTATTATTCATGTGATTAGCTTGGTGTATATGCGATCCCGAGCTATCGGAAGAAAACCGAAGATATATGAGTATATTTCGAGGATTTGCAACCTGTCTGCCAGTCAGGCAAGTGAAGCAGATGCGCCAATATAATTGCAAGTACCTCAAATTTGGGCTATTTTATTTTAAGCAGAGTGCCCTTTAATTAGCAGATAGTAAGGGTGTTACAAATGTACTTTGTTAAAACAGTGAATAATACGGGTTAAGTATTCTGACTTGCTATAAAAATGATTTCTCCACATGAGGGCAATACACATTCCGTTCTGTGGCAATTGCATTACGTTCGCATCTTATGAAGCATTTGAAAATACAAAGTGCCATGCTTTACAAACAGTAGAGAATGTGCATAAAAAAAACGAGAGAACAATGTCCTCTCGTTGAATTTTTAAGTTTAATAACTCTATATTTTTTTAACCTGGACAGCATTCATGCCCTTCATTCCTCGTTCCAGCTCAAAACTTACTTTATCGCCTTCTTCAATTTCATCTATCAAACCACTCACGTGTACAAAGTATTTTTCTTGTGTTACACTGTCTAAAATAAAGCCGAATCCCTTTGAGTCATCAAAGTAAGATACTTTTCCTTCTTTGTCGGAAGATTTATCATTTGGATCTGCTTTAGGAATACCCAACTCGATACTACTAGCCTTTATTTCCTTCTTTTTCTTTGTTGGATCTGGCGGCATATCTGTGAAGTTACCATCTTCATCCAAATACATTATCATGTCGTCAAGTGAACCACCAGAAGCATTGGCACGCCTCTCTTCTTTTTTGGCCTGCTTATCTTGACGTTTTTTTAACCGTTTTTTCTCTTTTTCTTTTTTATTATAGGTCTGTTGTGACTTTGCCATTCTTTACTTTAAATATTCATATTAATAAAACTCCTGCAAATATAGGCTTTCTATTCAGTGAATCGAAGAAAACATTCATAAAATTGATAATCTAATCATACAGTAACCATATTGCCATTCATTATTCTATAATTATTCCACTGTTTATTAGAAAACTATACAACAGTAGCAATACTGTTTTTAGCGGTTTATTAATTTACAATAACTCAATCTAAACTTATCCCTCCACCGATATTTTTTATACTTATAACAACATTATTATAGTATATTGAAATCCATCTTTGCAATGAAATTATTAAAAACGAATTTTGCAAAGAGTACTCACAGCCATTCTTTTCTTTTTACCCATTTACGGATATGGGCAAAATACACTTGTACTTTTGGATAGTAAGACAAAAGCGCCAATCAGTGATGCTTTTGTGAAATACACAGTCATAGAGAATAACTATCAAGATTTTGTCATTTCAAACAGAGAAGGGGAAGTTATCATAAAATCATCAGGCATGTCAGTTGTGATTTTTGCCTCGCACATTAACTATACGCCTTATCAAGATACCATTTCAGATTTTTCAAATAATACCATTTTCTTATTACCTGCGACACATGATCTTTCCGAAGTGGTGGTCACTGGACAATACCAACCGCAAGCCGCTTCAAAATCAATCCACAAAATAAAATCAATCACCAGTAGCCAAATCCTAGCCAAAGGCGCAAGAAACCTTGAAGAAGTACTAAACACTTCGCTGAACATCAGGCTGAACAAAGATCCAGCGACTGGAACAACAGGTATGAATTTACAGGGAATTTCTGGACAGAATGTTAAAATACTAATTGATGGCATTCCCTTAATTGGCAGGTTAGATGGACAAATTGACTTAAACCAAATCAACATCAATCAAATCGCTAAAATTGAAATCGTCAAAGGACCGATGGCTGTGAGCTACGGCAGCAATGCAATGGGTGGTGTCATCAACATCATTACCAAACAGTTCAGCCCTGATAAATGGCATGTAAACATCAGCATTGATGAATCATCTGCTAGAGAGAAGTATGGTTTAGAAGAAGGCGCTCATAATTTTCATATCAATGGCGGATATAACATCACCAATAACTTATACAGTCAATTAGCATTTGGTAGCAATTACTTTGCTGGCTACAATAACTCATCAGAAAGAGATAGCAATTGGGATCCAAAAACCCAATACACTGGAAACTTACTGCTGAAGTATAACAAAGCAGATACCAAGACTTCCTATTCCTTTAGCTATTTGAATAGTTTAATTAAAAATGAAGGGAAAATTATTGGCATACTAAAACCCCAAGCTGTGGATGAAGATTACAGAACCATTAGACATGTTCATACCATTAATCTAGGTCAAAAGTTATCTAATACTGCTCGGTTTAATGCCTCGGTCGCTTATACAGATTATCAAAGATTAAAACGGCAGTTTATCACAAACTTTGTAACAGGCACTAAATTATTGTCTACTGGTGAGGGCACACAAGATACCACCTCCTTACAGTCGGTTAACCTAAGAGGAACTTTAATCAAAAACATTTATCAACGCAACCTTTCCATTGAAACTGGCTATGATATCAACATTGAATCAGGAAATGGCGGAAGGATTTTAGGCACGGATGCTAAAAAAATAAATGACTTTGGTTTTTTTGGCTCCGCAAGTTTTGCGTATAATAAATGGGAGCTGAAACCAGGAATTCGCATGGCTTACAATACAATTTTCAGTAGCCCCATCATTCCCTCAGTCAATGTGAAATGGGAGCACAGTGCGTCCACCACTTTCAGAGCTGCCTATGGCAGAGGGTTCAGGGCACCAACCATCAAGGAACTCTACTTTGATTTTAGAGATGCCAATCACCAAGTTTTTGGCAATGAAAACCTAGCACCAGAAGATGGGCATCATATTGATATTGGCGTCACCATCAAAGGGAATCATCACAATAGGTTAAGGTATAAATCTGAAATAGGTGCATTCTACAATACCATTAGTGATAAAATTGACTTTGGTTTTGAAGCAGGTATTGAAAACAAAGCCACCTATATCAACGTCAACAAATTCAAATCATTGGGTGTTGAGTACCAGTTTAGTTTCAAAACAAACAAATTTGACATTGAATCTGGCTTTTCACTCACCGGTGCTACCGATCAGATAGATGAAGCTTTTCTCTATACTCCAGAGGTAATCTTTAATGTCAATTTTGAATTAACAGATAAAATTAACATTGGTACTTATTACAAATTCACAGGAGAAAAAACAGTGTATGATGTGATTAGCGAAAGTGAAATTGCTAAATCAAAAACCGCTTCTTATCATTGGTTGGACCTCACGTCAGTATTTACTTTCTCAAAATCCATAAAAGCGATTATAGGTATTAAAAATATATTGGATGTCACGGACATTCAAGGAGCAAGGGTTGGTGGACCAATCCATGGGAGTGGTGGTATCTCCTCTATTTCCTACGGCAGGTCTGCTTTTGTAAAATTAGAAATTAATATAAACGGAAATAAAACTACCGGTGGTAGTCAAGTAAAACAATAAATATAAGCATTATGAAAAAAAATACAGTAACAATAGTCATGCTATCAATGATAGCACTGCTCTCGTCATGTGGCAATGATGATGTAGAAATTATAAAAGTACCTGCCTCAAACGGAGCAGTGATTGATGCCAACGTAGGCGGAGAAAAACAGCCTAATCAAGTGTACATCGATTTGAGTACCGATACACAAACATCAGTTGACCGATCTGCCTGGGATTTGGGATTTTCAACGGGTAGCGAGTTTGCAGTGGTGTTAAATGAAAGTTCGGAAGTAATGGTGAGAAATACCAATAGAACGGCTTTCTCAGAAATCATTGAAAGTGACACGACAGATTTTGGACAGCGACTGTCTTTTGGTTTTATATTTAGCCAATTATTTTCCCCACCTCCCTACCCTAGCTGGTTGTCAGAAAGCATCACTTGGTTAGATGACCCCACTGGTGATTTAAGTAAAACCGCCATTGGCAATATTTCAGCCAATGCTGCTGAAAATAATGTGTACTATGTAGCAAGAGGAAAAAAAGCAACAGGCGAAAGTAGAGGGGCTTACTTTGTAAAAGTAACACAAGACGCAGGCAAGTATAAAGTTACTTATAAAAACGCAGCTGGTGGAGAAGAGAAAACCATTGAAGTTAATAAAGACCCCGAGTATAATTTTGCTTTTTTTAATTTCGACACAGGCATTGTGACAGCAGCGCCAAAAAAGACGCTTTGGGATATTTCGTTCACTGTTTACTTAGCAACAACTGATGCAGGTGGTGGTTTATTCATTCCTTATAATTTTATGGATTTCGTCGTTCATAACAGACATGAAGTGCAAGTAGCACAGGTGGATGTTGATGTAACCAGTAGCAATGTACTAGCTGATTTCAATGCTTTCACTTTGGCAGATGTGGGGAATTTGACCTATAGTAACGCTATCAATACCATTGGTACTTCCTGGAGAAGCTTACCACGGACTGGTTTGGCAGGTGTGAAAGAAGATAAGTTTTATGTGGTGAAAGATGGCGAAGGCAATCAATACAAGCTATTATTTACAGGCTTGCTCAATGCATCTGGTGAAAGGGGATTTCCTCAAATCACTTATGAGTTGTTGAAGTAGAAAAGACCATTATCCTAAGCCCAAGTTTTAGCGAAAGCTATGGCTTGGGCTTATTCTTTTTAGTGGGAATAGTAGAATGAGGAGGTGCTGCAGAAAAAACATCTCCATGAATTGTGTCTTCAGAAACCATAGCGCAATTTGTAAGGTGAAATTCAATCTATAAAAACACAAAAAAGAAAAAGGATAAGTTGACATTACGTTCAAATTTCACCCAACCCAATGCTTATTTCTTATAATGGCTTTTATTACCCACAACATTTTTTATACTTTTTTCCACTACCACAAGGACACGGCTCATTTCTTCCAACTTTTTTTTCTGTCCTAGCCGATTCAAGTAATCTATTTTCATTTTTCAGGTTGTAATCCTCTTCAATGCTAAATAAATCATCTACTTTTCCGCCTATGATAATATGAGTGGACAGTTCTCCCATAATTGCTAATTCATTAGATATTTCACTACGCAGCCTTGTAAATTTTTGATGCTTGAAATGAATACTTTTTTTAAATATTTTTTCTTCTTCAATAAATTCAATTGTTGAAATACTATCTGGCTTCTTCCACAAATGGACAAAATTTGAGTTCCATAAATCACTTAAATTTTGCGCTATCACCTTTCCTTTTAATATTCTTGTGATATTAATAAAATTCTTAAAAGTTTCTTGTGTTATAATTTCAATTTCTTTTAAAAAATCATACACATACACACTGCCCCATAAAACAGCAATCATTTCTGATCTATTGTCAACAAAGATGTCTCCTGACAAACTTGAAATGTACTTTTCAAATTCATCCTCTTTCACATGAAAATAATCATTAAGACTACATTTCATTTTATCGTCACCTTCAGCCCAAAACATCCAAATTTTACTCCAAATTCTACCACTTACCGCAAAAGAGATTTTACGTTCTCGCATATACTTCATAAAATATATTTCAAGAGTTATATTAAATTTCTGCCTATTTTTTAGAAAGTTATCAGCAATACCCTCCTTTGAGAGTTGTTTACACATTCCTGTTTCTACTGCAGAAAGAACATTATCAGTAATATCAAAATCGTACTTATTAAGATTTGCAATAAAAGTTTTGGTGTCGAAATCGTTACTTAAATGAAATTGCTCTAGGGTTAAGTGATATTTACTTAATGTTAAATCATATAATGGATTGCCAATTAACTGATTACAGCGCTCTACTTCTTTATAATTTTTTAGAATCGCCACATTCAAAATATCAATATACCCATAGAAAAGTAATTTCTTAAAAGAAATTAAGTACTTGTCAAAATCTTGGAGTGGATTTAACATAAAATTAGCGAATGATTCTTCAACTTTCCTAAAATCTCCAAAGAAGGAGTAATAGTCAACTAGAAAATCATCTAAATATTGAAAATTTTCTTTGTAAATTTTTGGATGTTTACTTTGAAGTAATTCTAAAAAATTAATTACATTTTCAAAATTCTTTGCTGTCTCATGGTGTCCTTTCGTCTCTAATATTACTTCGACAACATCATAATTTTCAGTAAATTCTTTTGGTAATTCTTTTGAAAAGAAATCATAAATTATTTCAAATATTTCTAAAATATCTTCATTTAGATATTTATCCCAAAATTCTTTTGTTGTCATAGGTATTAAGTTAAATATGTGTTTCTAATATCTTGTGTATCGTATTCAAAGGCACTCCAGGTAACGTCAATTTTTAATTACTCATTATCAAGGAGTTCTAAAACCAATATATTCTGCTTGGAGATTAAATTTGGCTATATTTTTTAAAATTGGATAGACAAGTTTCCGCTTTTTTGGTTTGAAAATAAGTATTCTTCTGGAGATTTGCAATATTCATCCTTAGAAAAAAAATTTATACAATTTTAGCAATTTTTTTTGATTTTGTTCTATTCAAATATTGTGGTACGCTTAACTTTAAACTTTATATCCTAAATTTATTTCATTGCCCCGCTTTTTAATTTATGCTTACCACAATTGAACAGACACACCTTTCACACAAAGCTGGATTGATTTACCCTGCAAATTTATCCAAACGTAATGGCTTATTAAGTCAACATATATTAGTATGAGTACATAAGTACGGGTTTTTAGGTATTCCCCCCAATTTTTTCTATGATACGATGAGTGAACCCGTCTGGCAGCTGGCTGGAAAGAACCGGACTATAGGCGACCGTTTGATGTTAAATTGGCAATGATCCCATGTTTAGATTTGCCTCTGTTTTTCTTCTAAAACCCAAAAAACATAAGCAGTTCATAAAGCGCAAAAATAATAAGGACGATAGCCAAGCCAAGTTTTTGATCAATATTTTTGATAAACCCGTAAGCAACCAAAAGCATCAGCATAAAGGGAATGACTTTAAAATATCGATATATATTGTAGGGTTTCGAATATTCTTCGATTATGCCATCACGCACAATGATGATGGACGTTGGTTTTTTAAATATCGGTGTTGTGATGACCGCAGCCCTTTCATAGTGATTGAAATTTGGGAGCACATTCTTTTCGTAGGTAATATTAAAATCCTCCAAGGAAATTTCATCAAAATTGTAGCCTACAAACACATAAGAATCTATGGTGGCGTCGGTATAGATATTACTAATTTTAGCTACGTCAATACGCTGATTATACGTTTTTCGAGGCAAAGCGTAATCCAACAAAAGCAGTATATTAAATACAATAAAAATTATAACCACAACATTAAATCCATTGGTTACGTCGGCAATGAATGCTACTTCTTCCTGATACTTTTCTCTAGCTCGCTGCTTTGCCTTAGCTCTGGCAGCTTGTCGCCACAGTTCGTAGTCTGTAACAAACGGATCATAGTCATAGGTGGTCTGTTCGTTATTAGGTTTTGGTCCTGTATGCGTCAAAAAGTTGTAGGCTTCTGCTATTTCAATAAACTTTTCCTCAGCATTAGCCTCCTTGTTAATATCTGGGTGATACCTTTTGGAAAGCCTGCGATAGGCAGCTTTTAAATCCTTCTTTGTGGCTCCTGGCTGAAGCTCTAAAATGTCGAGGTATTTATTACTCATTGATGTAGTAACAAGAAATCACAAAAATACATTTTAAACCTTGACTGCTTTTTTATCAAGCTCCTGGTATTTAGATTGGTTGCTGATAAATTCTGGTACAATCGCCTTCATCAACTTGACCATTTCTAATTCCTCACCCAATAGCGCTAGTTTTCCTAGCGCTTCAAGTTTATTTCTAACTTCCAAGTAATCTTCTTCCCTTGTTTTGGCTATCATTATTTTAGGATGATGCGTAGGTATCGTATTTTCCTTGTTATTTAATAGTTCTTCATACAGTTTCTCACCCTCTCTAAGACCAGTAAACACAATGTCTATATATTGATCCAATGTCTTGCCCGAAAGCTTTATCATCTTCTTTGCCAAATCTACAATTTTTATTGACTTACCCATATCTATTATCATTATCTCATTGCCATTTCCCACGACACCTGCTTCCAATGACAGTTGACATGCCTCAGGAATCGTCATGAAGTAACGGGTCATTTCTGGGTGTGTGACAGTGACTGGTCCTCCTTTTTCTATTTGTTTTTTAAACAACGGAATCACCGAGCCATTGGAACCTAGCACATTGCCAAACCTTGTAGTGATAAATGAAGTGTCTTTGGTACTTTCCTTATATAGGTATCCACTCATGGACTGCACATAGATTTCTGCAATTCTCTTCGAAGCACCCATCACATTGGTCGGGTTCACTGCTTTGTCAGTAGATATCATCACAAATTTCTCTACATTATAATCCACCGAGATATCCGCCAAATTTTTTGTGCCCATCACATTACTCAATACTGCTTCTGTGGCATTATTTTCCATCATGGGCACATGCTTATAAGCTGCCGCATGATATACTACTTGCGGACGATACTTCTCAAAAACATTTTTCAGCCTATTTTTATCTCGTACATCTCCTATGATGGCATGAATATTTATGGTTTCTCTGTACTTCTGTACTTCCTTATTAATCTCGTAAAGCGGCGTTTCTGCCTGATCCAACAAAATAAGTGATTCAGGTTGATACTCCAACACTTGCCTTACCATCTCGCTTCCAATAGACCCCGCTGCTCCTGTTATTAAAACCCGCTTTCCTTTTAACTGATCTCTAACATTTACATTATCAATTTTAATAGCATCACGCCCCAAAAGATCTTCTATCCTCAGTTCCTTTATTTGATTTGAATTAAGGTCACCACTCATCCAACTTTCTGGTTGTGGGATGTGGCGCACCTTTATATCATACTTCAAGCATTGATCTACCAATTCATTGGTTCTAGCCAATGTAATATCTCTTGACGCTATAATTAATTCATGAACATCGTACTTTTTGATAACATGCGCTAATTCTTTACGAGGGTTATAAATCTTAATACCGCCCATTGCTTTCCCAACTTTCCTGTCATCATCGTCCAGAAATCCCACTATCTTAGCATTGGAAGTCGCATCATTATCAATAACTTGTTTGGTTATCTGCCCAAACCTGCCTGCTCCAAAGATTAGAACATGCACCCTGCGTTGAATCGTATTTGTAAAAAAATTAAATACATACTTCACCAGCATTCTATACGCAAACAGGAAGATAACGGCGTTAAAAAATCCTATGATTATGACCGCCCTTGGAATGATGAAAAGATCAAAATTCAGATATATCAAGTTGATTATCAACGTAATAAGCATAGTGATTGTTGCCATATAAATCACTCGTAAGCCATCTTCAACAGATGTAAATCTAATAATTCCTGTATAGCTTTTGGTAATTAGAATTGCCGCAAGTCCACTGAGAAGAAACAGCAAAACCCCTTGCGAAAACTTTTCTCTGATAATTAAATCAATGTCAAAATCAAAACGAAGTAAATAAGCGAGACCTACCGCTAGAAATAGCAGTACCAAATCGATTACCAAAATAATCCACCTGGGAAGAATCCTTAAACTTTTTACTACATTTTGCATAAATAACTCGTCAAAAAGACTGTGTAATTTCGTTTAAATATTTGGGGTTAAGCGTACAGTTTCGACGAATTGTCAATTTGTCTCCGCAAAATAATAGAAAAATTATAAAAAAAATAATTTAAATCCATTTTCATGGTTAAATTCAACCTAAAAAATCCATAATTATCTTTATTACAAACTGTTGTTCCTCTTTTGTTAGACCTGTTCCAGATGGTAATGCTAGACCATGTTTAAACAAATCATCTGACACTCCATTTAGATACGATGGGTATTCGGAAAACACAGGTTGTCGGTGCATAGGGTTCCAAAGGAATCTTGCTTCCACGCCACTTGCCGCCAAGTGATTTTTTAATGCGACCGTATTTTTTGGATTATCTAATACAATGGTTGAAAGCCAATAGCTAGAAAAACAATTTTCAGGTTCTTTCAGCAATCTTACTCCTGATAAATTATTGAATGAATCAAAATATAAGTTGTGGATACTTCTTTTCTTTTTGACTCTTTCTCCAAGCAAATCTAATTGCAACAAACCAAGTTCAGCCGATAGTCCATTCATCTGGTAATTGTAGCCTACTTCTTCATGATGATAGAATGGCTTGTCTGATTTTGCTTGGGTCGAAAGATAATATGATTTATTTCTAATATCCTCATTATCAGTGAGTAACAGTCCGCCACCCATGGTAGTGATTATCTTATTATAATTGAATGAAATAATTCCTACGTCACCAAACGTCCCCAGCATTTTCCCCTTATAGGTTGCACCTAGCGAACCTGCTGCATCCTCTATCAATGGTATTTTATAACGTTTGCAAATAGCCATAATATCCTCTAGCTGACAAGGCATTCCATAAGTATGTGCTACCAACATGGCCTTTGGTTTCTTGCCTTTTTCAATTCTATCAACTATCGCTTTTTGTAATAAATCAGGCGACATATTCCAAGTTTTTTTCTCCGAATCTATGATAATAGGTGTGGCATTGATATAAGAGATGGCATTAATTGTAGCCGCAAATGTAAACGAAGGGCAGATGACCTCATCACCCTGCTCCACTCCCACTGCCAACAGTGCCAGGTGGATTGCAGAAGTGCCAGAAATTAATAGTAAGGCATGCTTTGAACCCATCAATTTTGTAAATCCATCCTCCAATTTTTGCAATGATGCATTCGGATTACTCGCAGCAGTGGCGAAGCGCTTTGAAAGTATATCAATCACACTTTCGTCAATATCTGGGGGCGCTAGCTTTATTTTATACTCGGTCATATCTTCTACCCTGAAAAATGCCTATATTCTTTTAGAAGTCCAAATTAATAACTAGCAAATAATATAATGTCATGGATTTTTGTATTTATATGGACGCTGATCTCGTTCACCATTGCATGTAGTAGCAGATAACAAGAAAGGTGTAATGCTTTCACTCTTTCAGGTAGGTGTTCTGTGAGGACACCATAGTTGTTAACTTAGTGGAATTTAAAGGTATTTTTTCTCATTTCTCCGTGGTCTGTGTCCTCACAGAACACTTCTAAATGTCCTCTCTCATTTATATTTCTTGGATAAAACCTGACCCAACA
>Ga0256840_1003805_pt1 | contig 11845 bp, 11 predicted proteins | sample 355202metaG_FD_185969 | JGI IMG/M metagenome (GOLD analysis project Ga0256840, IMG submission 185969) | Hydrothermal vent microbial communities from Mid Atlantic Ridge, Atlantic Ocean - 355-202 | ecosystem: Environmental > Aquatic > Marine > Hydrothermal vents | place: Atlantic Ocean: Mid...
CTGTATATGGTTATCAAGAAGGTTATAAAGGAGAAACATTTCCAAAATTAACAGATACATTAGTGGAGTTTTATGAACTTTATTTAGAATTTGGTAAAAGTCCTTTTGGTAATTTACGTAAGTAATCTAGATTATATGAATGATTTCTCAAAAATTGGGCCTGGTAAATCTAATTTTTGATGTTAATAAGAAATGACAGAAAACTTATAACTTAAGTAAGTGGGTTACTTATCAAACATGTAAATATTACCTTAACAAGGTGGTTTAATCTTTATAAGAGTAGTCCTTTATAAAGGGAAGTTATTGTAGAAGGTACAGTAAAAGAGGTTGGGAGTGCTATTAGAGAGTTAGCGAACTTAAAGCGATAAAGAAAAGAAACTGTCTAAAAAAATCTCCTAAAAATCAGTTAAGTTTTATTTAGGAATTCCTTTCCACTTCGCACCTCGTGGTTCGGAATGACGTTTTTCATTAGGTATTTGCCTTATTATCAATTCATCTTAGGTTTTTTATCTAACAGTCTTTTGTTGTCAGATTAATACTAAGTCATTAAAAACCACCACCACCACTTTTCTCATGATTATCTCTACGTTTTCTGCTACGCGCTTTATTTTTTCCACCACCAAAACGATAGTTAAAACCTAAGTAAGCAGTTTGGCTTTCCCAATAGAAATTACCAACTTGTGCAAAGGGTCTTTCAGAAGTAAAACCATAATGCATGGAGTTAAATATATCACTATATCTTGCGCTAAGGCTCCCTTTACCTTTTAATATGGTTAATCTAGCACCAACATCAATTTTCCACATAGCATTGGAGTCAAACTGTAAACTTTTGTTAGGAGCTCTATACATTCCGAAAAGGGAAAAGCGTAATTTTTTAGTAGCTTTAAAATTATTACTAGCTCTAAAATTATAACCAGTATTGGTAACTTTTACAATTTCGCCATTTACAGGGCCTTCTTCGTTTTGCGAATAGACATCAAAACTAGTATTTACAGACCACCATTTAGTAAAACGATAGTTGCTAGATAGTTCTAATCCAAAAGCATTGTTATCATCCGTATTAATATGTGATAAAATAACTTTATTTACATCTAAAGGATCAACACGTATAGAGCGGTTTATATTATCGGTAATATGTCTGTAAAATGTACCAACGGTTAAGGATCCTTTTTTTAATTGCTTGGTATAGTTTAACTCAATAGAGTTGGTAAACTGCGGTCTTAATTCAGGATTACCAACCGATGTAATTTGTGGTGTGGACCATTCCCTAATTGGGTTTACCTGGTTTAAACTAGGTCTATCTACCCTACGGCTATAACTTAGTTGGTATTGGTTTTTATCTGAAGGGTTATAGGTAAAAAAAGCAGATGGATATACGGTTATATAATCGTTTTCGAATATTTTAGTATTGTCTAAACTAGCAGTTACCTTAAAACTCTCCAGTCTAGCACCAACTTGTACAGATAATTTTTCATATTTTTTACTATAAGTAGCATATAACGAATTAATATCTTGGTCGTATTCGTAAAAAGTATCAGGTAATTCAAATAAATTATCATTTATATCAATTCCGTTTTGAGTGGTAATTTTAGTATTATCGGTTCTTCGTAAGCGAGTCTCTACACCTAACTCTAATTTAGTTTTATCAGATAACGGGTTAACATAATCTATATGTATTATGGTGTTTTTTCTTTTGTTGTCAATAGCATCCGTATAATTAAAAACAGGGTTTGATACATCAATAAATTCTTTATAAACAGCATCTTCAGTTGGTTTACCAATGCTATAATTAACCTCAAATTCAATATTATGTCCTTTTTTTTCAAAATCTAACTTATAATCAACATTATAGGTTGCAGAACTATTATCATTATTCGTATTTGTTTTTTGTAAAAAGTTAGAAGCGCTACTGCTTGTAGAAATTATATCCGATTGACCGTCATTAACACCATTAAATATATTTTGATTGGTATAAAACGAGAACGTATTTTTTTTGTTGATGTAATAATCAAACCCAACTTTAATTATTTGCGATTCGTTATGGCTATTAAATATAAAATTTTGTTGAGAGTTATTGTCAGAGCGGTTTACAAAGCCATGATTATTCCATTTACCTTTATTGTAACCATAATTACCAAAAATATTAATTTTTCCTGTTTTGTAATTTAGGTTTAAAGAACCATTAAATTTTGGCGTTTTACCAAAAGTAATACCAGTATTTAAGTTACCATTAAAGCCCATATTGGCATTTTTTTTCAATACAATATTTATCATACCAGACATTCCTTCAGGGTTATATTTAGCAGAAGGGTTAGTAATTAATTCCACACTTTTTATAGAAGAAGAAGGTATTTGTTTTAATAACTGAGCAGCACTAATTGTAGTAGGTTTACCATCTACTAAAACACGCACATTAGTATTCCCTCTTAAGCTTACATTACCATCTTGGTCCACACTTACCGATGGTATGTTATTCATAATTTCGGAAGCAGTAGCACCAGCCGACACTAGGTCTTTACCAACATTTATTACTTTTCTATCAACCTTTTGTATTGTGGTAGAAACTTCAGCTCTTATTTCAATTTCATCTAAGGATTGTGTATCTTCTTCAAAAGAAATATTACCAAGATTTACTTTTGTTTTTTTTGCAGTAATTGTAAATGTTTTACTAACAGTTTTGTAGCCCATAAACTGTACTTCCAAAATATAATTACCGTCAGGGATTTTGGCAACTTTAAAATTACCGTTTTCATCTGTAATTGTACCAGTAATAATTTTATTGGCAGTATCTTTTATTACAATAGATACATAAGCAACCGACTCTTTTGTTTTAGCATCAATAATTTTACCAGTTACAATACCATTTTTAAGAATTGGGTTAGTTGCTTGTATTTGAATTGTAAAAACAAAAACTAATAAAAGGAAAAACGTATTAAGCAAAGATTGTTTCTTTGGATAAGGTTGGGGATTTTTCATTATAAAAATTTATTTAGTTAGAATACTTAAAGGACGTTAAATAGTTTCCTTTGTAACATTTATTAGCCACATTAACAAAAATTTAACAGAAGCGAAAATTTTAAATTTAAAACAGCTTTTAATTACTCATTTTGTAATTAAAAGCTGTTTTATAAATTGTATGTAATAATTGTTAATCTCTAGATAAAAAGATTCGTAAGATATACCAAAAAAGTAACATTAATGAAGCAAATAAGCCTAATGCTGCTGCTACATATTGATCGTTTGAGTATTTATGTACTAAGTTTGATGTTTGGTATAATATAGAGCCTGCTGCTAATATTATCATACCAACCGAAAACCAAAGACCAAGGTTAAAACCAAATAAAAGACCTGCTACTATTAAACCTAATGCTATTACAAAACCAATGGTTAAAAAACGTCTCATAAACGAAAAGTCTTTTTTGGTAAATAATACTACAGCAGATAATCCTGCAAATAAAGATAGGGTTAATATTGCTGCTTGTTTAAGTATTAATTGTCCGCCTTCCATGTTAGTGGCTACATATAATAGCGGTATAAAAATGAATGCTTCGGCTGCAATGTATAGCAAGTATCCTAAATATTGCTTGTTTCTATCGTGGCTTTTAATAGCCATTTTTTCTGCATAACTTGTTACTAGCATAAAACCACCTAACATAATTAACCACATACGACCTCCTGTAAGTGATAGTGCTAAATTGGTAATTGCTGGTACATTTAAGAATAAATATTCTATTACTATAAATGCTAAAACACCATAGGCAACATGTGTATAGGTTTGTTTATAAAAGACAATTTTTTCGTCTTCGGTTGTGTTTGTTAATTCAATGTGATTTTCCATAGTTTGGATTTAAAATTTGGGCAAATATACTATTTTAATTTATTAGTTCTAATTTAAGATTGTTACACTATTTAGAAAAAAAACTAAGGCTGTTTATAATCTAAGTTTACACGTTATGTCTTTATTTTGTTGGGTAATTAACTTTCTTTTGTGATGGAATTACTTTCAATGTATATATATTTAAATTTAGAATCTGTCTCCTTAATTCTTTTCTTTATATCTGTTACAACTTCTTCTAATGTGCTTACTTTTAAATCGTCTTTAAAATTTACTTCTACACCAAGTAAAACTTCATCAGGACCAAGGTGCATTGTTTTTATATTCCCAAAAAATTCAAATTCTTGATAATCATCTAATATGTCTGTTATCATTTCTAAATCGCTATTAGACACACCTTCACCAATTAATAAATCTTGTGTTTCTCTTGCCATAAAAATAGAAGTTGCCAATAGTAGTAACCCAATTGCAATAGAAGCATATGCATCATAGATAGGATCGTCTAAAAAATAGGCTAAACTTACACCTACTAAAGCTAAAAACAAACCAATCATTGCAGCGCTTTCTTCAATAATTATTGCCATTGAAGCAGCATCTTTACTCTCTACCAATGCAGAAGTAAAACCTGTTGGGTATTTTTTTCGGAACTGTACCCATGCATATCGTAAACTTATACCTTCAAAAAGCATTGCTCCTAAGATAACACCATAATTCCATAAAATATGTTCGTGTCCTAAATTGGGTTTTGGATGCAAAACATGTTTTACACCTTCGTAAATAGCAAGACCACCACCAAGTGCAAAAATAAATATAGCCACTACAAACGACCAAAAATAAATTTCCTTACCATGCCCAAAAGGATGTATTTTATTTGCTCCTTTTTTACTTCTCTTAATACCTAAAAGTAATAACAAACCGTTTGTTGTATCAATGATAGAATGAATTCCCTCAGATAACATTGCAGCCGAACCTGTAAAGCTTGCTGCTACAAATTTTAATATTGCAATTAATAAGTTGGCAATAATTGCTCCTATAACAGATAATGTTGACCCTCCTGCTGCCATAATTTAATAGATTTGTTGGTAAAAATAAACAAATACTTTAGAAATAGGATATTATTTTATGGCTTAGGTCTAATTTTTTTTAAAACTCTAAATTTTGTCTAAATTTTAAGGCTTGTCTGCGCGAAGTTTCTACTTCAACATTGTTTGATAGGCTAATTTTTAGTTTTCCATTAAACCAAGGTGTCACTTTTTTAATTTCTTTTAGATTAATTATTTGCTGTCTGTTAGCTCTAAAAAAATGTTCTTTTGGTAATTTTTCTTCCACTTGATTTAGTGATTTGTATATCAGTGGCTTATTATCTTCAAAAAGCACTCTGGTATAATTACCCATTATTTCAAACAGCACCACTTCTTTAAGTGCAATTATCCAACATTTTTCACCTTCTTTTATAAAGATTTGAGCATTTTCGTTTAGTGTTTTAACGGTTTCATTTTGTTTTGTTTCTAAAAAAGGGAGTAGTTTTTTAATAGTTTTTGCAAAGCGATCTTTATTTATAGGTTTTAATAAATAGTCAAATGCGTTATATTCAAATGATTTTATGGCATACTCATCATAAGCTGTTGTAAAAACTACTATGGGAATTTTATCTAGCATTTCTAATAACTGAAAGCCATCTTTTTCGGGCATATTAATGTCTAAAAATAGGAGCGTTGGATTTTTTTCTGTTATTAAATTATACGCATTATCTACATTTTCAGCCTCAGCAATTACATCAATCTCCGTATGAGCTTTTAGCAATTCTTTTAATTCAAGTCTTGCAAGTCTTGAATCTTCTACTATTATGGCTGTTATTTTATTCATTTTTTCTGTTACCTTTTTTTAGTTTTATATTGGTATTTTAATGCTTGCAATAACTTCATTATTTTTTTCGGTTAGTAAAAATGTTGCCTTTTCTCCGTATAATAAAGATAGTCTTTTTTTAATATTTTCTAATCCTACTTTGGTTGAGTTTTTATCAATTACTAATTTACCTGTATTTAGTACTTCAATACCAATTGTATTATCTTTTTTTAATACTTTTAATGTTACATTACCTCCATTTGGTAAATTGGAAATACCGTGTTTTACAGCATTTTCAATCAACATTTGTATTAACATTGGTGGTATTTCTAAAGAGCTTACTTCTGGGTCAATTTCTTTGGTGAAAGTTAGTCTATTTTCGAGTTGAATTTTACTTAATGCAATATAATTTTCTACCATTTCTAACTCTTCCGACAAGGCAATTTTATCCAAATTATTTTTGGTTAGCGAATAGCGTAACATTTCGGACAAACGCGTAATCATTTCTCTAGATTTATCTACATCTTCTAACATTAAGCCTCTTATATTATTTAGACTATTAAACATAAAATGTGGATTTATCTGACCTTTTAATGTATTGAGTTGCGATTCTTTTAAACTTGCTTCTAATTCTAAACGCTCCAATTTATTTTTTCTGAAATGGATTATCATGTTTATGGAGATGTATAGTACCATCCAAAAAAAGATGTATAAAACAGAATTAATTGCAGTGCTATAAAAAGCAACTGCTTTAATTGGATCATTGTTAGGGTGGTATATGCTGTGTATTGGTATTGCGAACATTAGTATTCCAAACAAAATTATTGTACCTATTAGTAATGCAAGAAATATTTTTTTTACTTCATTAGTTTGGAATGTATCAAATTTAATATGTTTTTTTAAATAGGCTCTTACAATTGTTGAGGCAATGATCCCTGCGCTAAAAAACAGGAAAGCTTCTAAATATATGTATGTTCTGTTTAGATCACTTTTTAAAAAAGTTTTTCCCCAAGCATTTAATATTGCTATAAAACCCCAACTTAGGGTTTGTAACACCCAAAAAAGTATTTGTTTATTCACTTTTAAATTGTTTTTTAATTGTTCTTTCTGTTTTAATAATTAGAAATACTACAGCTGTTATTATTGCTATTGCAGAAATTAGCACACCTGTTTTTTCACTAACTTGTATAACTACACCAATTAATAAAAATAAGATAAGTATTATACCACAAAGTATCATTAATTTACTAGAATAGATTTGAGCAAAATCCCAATATTCTTTATTTTTCATAGATAATTTAGTTCTATATCCATACAAACCATTAATTTTTTTTGGAGGAAACTTAAACATTATTATACCTGTTATAGAAAATATACTACCAACCAATAGTGGCATAAAAAACAGGATGTTTTGTGCGTTCATTATTTTTGGTTTAAAATATTTGTAATGGTTTCAAATTCATCAGTACCGACTAAGAAATTTTTGCTTTTTGCTTTGTTTTTAAAATATATTGCATCACCTACTTTAACATTCCACAACCAACCTTTTGTAGTATGTCTAATACCAATTCCAGTAATTAATGTTGGTGTTATTTTTTCTAAAGTTTCAAAATCTATATGGTCTATTAGCATACTTCTTTTTAGTAAGCCAATACCTAAACTGGCTGTAATCCTTGTATCGTCAATGCTAATAGTTAGCTTGTAAAAAAATAAAAATGCAAAAATAAATGTGATAAGCAGTATTATTAATATACTAACTGGCATCGGATTATTTCCCAATGGATACATATACAATAGCACAATAGCAATGATACTTAATATTGAAATTGTACTTATTAAAAACCCGTATTGTGTTTTTTTATAATTAGACATTTTAAGTTTTTTTAAAATCTTTTGTTAATCCAATCTACTACAATTTGTAATGCTTTTGGCGAAAATGTTTCTTCAATTTTTGCATATTCATTAGATGCTCCAGTTTCACAAGTTTGAAATAGATGATTTAAATCTTTTAATTCTTTAATTGTTATGTCTTTATTTTTTGCTTTTTTAAGACTTTTTTCAATTCCTTCAAGATTTAATTTCGGTACTACTTGAAAATCTTTAGACCCATTTATTGCTAATACTGGGCATTTGGTTTTAGATAAAAATTGGTCTGGATTTGTTTTTATAAAATACGATAACCATGGTGATGTTATACTATTAACCTGGCTTTTAATTGCAGTATCAGTTAAAGCATCTACAATACTTTTTGGTGCTTCTTTTCTAACTTTGGTTAAATAAGTAGTCATTTTTTCTTTAAGTAAATTTGTATTTTTTTCGGTTTTTACTAAATTATATATGTGTGTTGATATTTTATCATTGTAAGCAATATGTTCCTTATCTAAACCCACAAGTTCCATTGCTTTTTTTGTTTGTGTTCTTAACACTTCTCCTCCATCTGCTCCTGTACCAGCTAGTAATACTACAAAGGCTATATTTTTATTTTTTGCTGCTACCATTGGTGCAATAAAACCACCTTCGGAATGTCCAATTAATCCGATTTTTTTAGTGTTTATATCTGTTCTAGTTACTAAGTAATTATATGCAGCTTCCACATCGGTTGCAAAATCTGCTGAGGTTGCATTTTTTTGTGTTCCTTCACTTTCTGCAACACCTCTATCATCATAACGTAATACTGCAATTCCGTTTTTGGTTAAATAATCGGATACTACTAAAAAGGGTCTGTGATTAAATGCTTTTACTTCTTCATTTCTATTTTGTGGTCCTGACCCTGAAATTAATATTGCTACTGGTGGATTTTTAATGCCTTTTGGTAACGTTAGTGTGCCTGCTAGTTTTATGTTATTTGCTTTGCTATTGGTAAAAAACACTTCTTCACTTTTATAATCATAAGGCTCTTTTGGGTCTTGGGGTCTTAATTTTTGTTTCTTTACTTTTATTGCTTTTTTTGATAATACAAGTGGAAAACTCATTCCACCTTGCTTAAATGTTCCTTCTATTTTATCGAATTTTAATTTACCAGTATAAGTTACTCCAATACTTTTTAGAGAGATAGACAAGCTATCGTTTATATAGGTTGTTTTATCGGTTGGTATTCCAAACGCACCTTGATCTGGACTATCCATTGTTGTGGTATATGCTTTATCTTTTTCACTTACATGAAATGAAATTCTAAGTTTTGTACCTTGTATATCTAATTGTCCGTGCCAATCTCCAGTTATTTTTTGTGCAAATACTGTAGTAATAAAGGCAAAAAATGCAATAATTAATGTTGTTATTAAACGTATCATAATATTGGGATTTTAATTATGCAACAAAGATATTACGAAATTAAAGCTAATTTTTTAATAATATGATGAATGGTTAATGTTAAGGTTTAATGGTTTTAAAAAACATAAAATTACTTTTTTAAATATTCCAAAAACTCATTTCTAACGATTTCTCTTGCGCCTAAACTAGCTAAATGTTCGTTATAAACTTGGCAATCTATTAATTTGTAGTTTTCTTTTTCTAGTTTTTGTGCTAGTGCTATAAAAGCAATTTTAGAAGCATTACTAGCTAAACTAAACATACTTTCTCCACAAAAAACAGGTATGCTTTGGGTTTGTAAATCTATACCATATAAACCACCAACCAATTCCTCATTTAACCAAACTTCAACCGATTTGGCAATTCCTAATTTGTGTAATTTTATATAGGCTTCTTCCATTTCATTGGTAATCCATGTACCTCCTTGTCCTTCCCTATAAACAGTTTTACAATTACGAATTACTGTTTTAAAATTTTGATTAAAAGTTACTTTAAATGTATTCTTTCTAAGAATTTGTCGCATACTTTTAGAAATATTTATCTCTTTGGGAAATAAAACCATTCTATCTTCTGGTGCATACCAAATAATAGGTTCACCTTCACTAAACCAAGGAAAAATACCACTTTTATAAGCTAAAGTTAAACGCTCCGGAGATAAATCACCACCCAAAGCCAAAAGACCATCTTCAGTAGCTTCGGAAACATTTGGAAATTTTAATTCTGCTGTTAAAATTTGCATAAGCTTTAAATCATTATGACGTTACTCATTTTAACATTAAATTAATTAACCCAAAATAACATCATGCCATTTATCAACGTCTAAATCATACTCTTCGTTAATAGAAATAAATTCATCAGTATCTGCACTTTGTCTAATAAAAATTCGTTTACAAGAATCACTTGGGAAAGTTCCTTCAATTTCTAAAGTTAGTTTTCCTTCAGCATTAGTACTACCAGAAGCTGTAAATTTATAATCTGTAATTATAGTTATATGTCTTCGTAGTGGAGTACCATCTTTATCAATTAAATGAATGTTAAAATAATCATTCATTTTTGTTGGTACAGATACATACTTTTCTTTATTGTCTAAAGTAAATGAATTGTTTCTATAAAATGCAGTATGTACATTATCACTTAATTGTACTTTAAACGGATCGTAATTTTCACGCTCAGCATCTTGGTATTTTTTTATGGAAGCTGCGGTATCTCTATTACAAGCAGTTGCAAAATGACTAAATTTTTTCCATAATTTTTTAACATGTATACTAAGACCTGTTTTTTTGATTAGATACCAAATAAATGCACCACTAATAATTTCGATAATATATAAAATTACGGGCATAAAATCCATGATTCCAAAACCAGTTTCTCGCATGCCAGCAGCCAACTCGCCTTGTACTCTTTTGTAAGATAAAAAACCAATTGCTGCAATTATTAATAGACCTAATATTACACCAAAAATAAAATAATTATTGGTTATTTTTTTGATAGAATAATCTATTTCGTCATTGGTTTTAGAGTTGTTATTTGGGTCTCTTTTTAATTCGTATTTTTTCCAAGCACGTTTTTGTCCAAATAATTTATATACAATAAATTCGGACACAAATAAACCAGCAACAAAAAATACAATAGCAATTGCCCAAGGCCATTTTTCGTTAAACTCTCTATAAATTTCTTTACTTACTAAATATTCTCCAATAGAAACTATTATAAATATAACAGCAAAAGCCATTACAGGAGCGGTTGACATAATACTTTTCCAATTTGTTAAACGTCCGTTTTCCGATTTATAGGTTTCTAAAATGCCATTTGCACTGTGTGCATGTTTACTTGCATTACTTGCTAAGGCATCTGCTACTTGAAATTCTTTATTTGCTCTTATTAATTGATCGTTCATTTATTCGCAGTTTAAGGTTTTGTAATAAGATATAAATCCATCTACAGATTCAAAGGAATCAATGTTGGTAACATTGCTAAATACACTTTGGTCTTGCCAACCAATTAAATATAAATCTAAATTAGGTGTTGGTGTAAATTTTATACTCTCTTTCAGTTTAGTAGCATCGTGTTTACCATCGCTAATAATTAATATTTGTACTTTGTCATAAGATTTAAAAGTAGGTTCTTTAATTTTAGTTTCAATATGGTGTAATGCGTCTTTAATATTGGTTAAGTCTTTCCCTTTATAAGGTTTATAGTTTAGCAAATGTTGGGTTATTTTATTTGCAATAAAGTTAGATGCCGCTCTTTTATTTTTAGCAGCAATATCTTTATTTTCTAAAGTAATTTTTTTATTATCTTTTCTAATTTTTCCTTTTTCACTCATTAAGGCTTCTTTAGGAATTTCTAAATATGCTTTTTGAGGTTCTACTTGTAGTATAAAAAATTCTCTTTCGGCAGGAGCAGGGTTTCCAATAACTCTAATTGCAACTTGTCCGTTTGCTTTTTCTTGAAATTGTGTAATTAGTTTTTTATAATCTTGCGCATTTAATTTTCTGTGGTTAGATGTAGAGCCAGATCTATCTTCGGCAATAATTAATAAGGTTTTACAATCTGCAACTTTTTCTGTAGTTGAAGGAGTATTATCTTTTTCGGATTTTTTTTTAGATTCATCGCAAGAAGTTAAAAAAGAAATAGTTATAAAAAGGAGCGTAATTATTTTGTTTTTCATGTTGATTTACTTTGGTTGATTTACAGCCGATAAAATTACATTTTTTTAATCAAAAATCCTCAAAGTCAGTTTAAAAACTGATTTTTATTTAAAGACGAAGGTTGTTTTACTTCTTATTGACCTGAGTTCGACTAATACCAACCTAAGTTTGCAAAGTATTAATTTCACAGAATAACCAGAAAGAA
>Ga0256840_1003806_pt1 | contig 11845 bp, 9 predicted proteins | sample 355202metaG_FD_185969 | JGI IMG/M metagenome (GOLD analysis project Ga0256840, IMG submission 185969) | Hydrothermal vent microbial communities from Mid Atlantic Ridge, Atlantic Ocean - 355-202 | ecosystem: Environmental > Aquatic > Marine > Hydrothermal vents | place: Atlantic Ocean: Mid...
ACAAAAATTACGAACGAACTTACGGTTGGTCTTGGCTTTTAAAATTAAGTTTAGAACTACATACTTGGAATAATAAAGACGCCAAAGAATTAGAAAAAAACCTACAACCTTTAACTAATTTAATTGCTCAAAAATACATTGATTTTTTACCAAAACTGCGTTATCCCATTCGTGTAGGAACACATACCAATACTGCTTTTGGTTTGACATTTGCCTATGATTATGCAAAATCAACAAAAAATACAGAGCTTTTAAACGCCATTACAAAAAGAGCAAAATTCTTTTATCTAGACGATAAAAATTGCCCAATGTCTTGGGAGCCAAGCGGTACCGATTTTTTATCACCATGTTTGGAAGAGGCTTCTTTAATGAAACGTATTTTACCGAAAGATGAATTTACAACTTGGCTACATAAATTTTTACCGGAACTCTTTAAAAAAGATTACCAATTACAAGTTGGTATTGTAACCGACAGAACCGATGGTCATTTAGTACATTTAGATGGATTAAATTTTTCAAGAGCTTGGTGTTTAAATGAGATTTCCAAAGATATTCCGCAGTTAAAACACCTCAAAAAAATTGCCGATAATCACATAAAATATTCTTTACCAAATCTGGTTGGCGATTCTTATGAAGGCGGACATTGGTTAGCTTCCTTTGCAATTTATGCATTAGATTCTCAATATTAATTTCTTCTAAAAATAATGGACATCCGTTTAAATGAAATAAAAAAAGGAATTTTAGCTTACACCGAAGCAATTCAAAAATTTAATAAATTTGACTTGCAAAAATACTTCCTTTTGGTCTTTCTCTTGTTATTTATTTTCCTGTTTCCGGTAATGATAATGGATGCATTTATGTATTTGTTTAGTTTCATTCTTCCATTTTCAAAAAGCACCAAATATGAGTCTTTATTTGCTCAGTTTATGGCAAGTATTTCAGGATTTTTCTTGTTATTGGTTTTGTCTCCTGTTTTTTCTTTAGTTTCCGAAAAAGTAACAGCAAAATTACAAGGTAAAACATATCATTTTTCTTCAACACAATTTATAAAAGATATTTTAAGAGGAATAAAAATCACTTTAAGAAACCTTATTTACGAATATTTATTTATTGCTCTAATATCCATATTACTTTATTTATCACCAAAAAATTCAATTTCCAATATAATGGGAAATATTTTATTAATTTTAGTTACTTCCTATTATTACGGTTTTACTTTATTAGACTATGCCTTGGAAAATCATCGTTTTAGTTACAAAAAATCACTTAATTTTGTTAAAAACAACAAAGGAATCGCTATTGGTTTGGGTTTGGTTTACCACATTATCATTTCTACAAACGACTTACCCTTTGTAGAAAATATTTTAGGACATTTTACCATATATATCACTACATTTGGCGAAGCAATTATTGTTTTTATTGGCGTTATTGCAGCAAGTATCTTGGTTAGCCGAAAACTAAAAAATCCCAAGTAAATAATTACTTGAGATTTTTCTTGGAAACAAAAAAAAGAAATGTTTTTTAATTGTCGCGTTTTACATGTGCCACACCGTTTATGGTTCTTAAATTTCCGGAAGAATCTGTATATGTTCCACTAAAAGTGATATCAATATAATCGCCGGTATTAGCAAGAGGTGATGTACTTACCGTTGCTGTGATATTTACCGGTTGATTATAATCTAAATTCCCCGGATTTAATTCCATTGAAAAATCATTTCCGTAATTATATGTTCCGGCAGGTGCTTTAACAGAAATATAAATATAATTAGTCTGTCCACTAGACACACTACCAACACTATACGTATTATTTCCTGCATAATAATTTCCATCAATATTTGTAACAAAAGTAATAGCAGGATCATTGTCTATTTGATATGTAATATATTCAGGTGTTCCATTACAAGCAATCAAATTTCCAATATTTGTTATTGGTGATGTAAAAGTATAACTCACTACTCCAGTTGTTTGAAAACCGGTATTATCTATACCTTCTAAAGTGAAGTTTCCTAATGAATTACAAGCCAAAGTAGTAAAAGAAAAAGTGCCATTAGTAACGGTATAGCTCATATAAATATAATCTTGATTAACATAACTACCGGATTCTAAAATCACATAACCGTCTGTTACAGGATTATTATTACAGTCTAATAAAGTACCGGTTATTGTAACTGTTTGTAATGCAGGTATGGTAATTACACCCAAATTTGTATCTGCTGAAAACGGACCAATATTACTGGTTGAAACCGGATTACCACAAGGATCAATAATTTCCATCGTTAAAGTTTCGTTTGCCGGAATTAATCCGCAAATTTCCCCATTACCGTTAGACCAACCTACTCTTGGATATGTGGCATTTGCTCTCCACAATTCTACTTTTACTCCATAAACCGGATTTCCGTTGCTATCTTCAATTGTCATACATAAATTTACTGTTGGAAATTGTGCATCACAATTCCACCATGAAAAATGACTTACTTGTCCGATATATTTTCCACCGATTAAATCGGCTGAACCGTCTTCTATCCAATATCCTTTTTCTTGATCAAAATGCCAAAGCGAAATGGTATTTGGTGCATTGGTTTGTGCAGGATCTACAGGCAATTCTATTGTTGCCGTATGACCATCTGCGATGTTTAAAATCTCTCCTCCACTACCACGTAATTCAACGTTTAGCATTCCGTATGTTTCTAAAATACGTTCGTTATTATCGGCATTTTGAGCGTATAAACTTCCCGGCATTTTTAAAGTAATTTCAGGATCTGATGGATCTAAATGTTGCATCATTACCGTAACACTTCCGGAATATGCATTACCATTTGCATCTTTAAATGACCCGTCAAAAGCTACTTTTGCTCCGTTAGGTAAATTTACTTCGCCATTTGAACCGCTTTGAACCGTACCTACAATATTTTCATCTAACAACATAATGGTTACTTGATTCATCGCATCGGTTGGCACTAAAGTTCTTGAACCTTTAAGAAAACCGGATTTCTCTACCTCTACATAAGCAAATTGCTCGTGTACCGAAACATCTTCCAAAATAAAAATACCGTTATCATCGGTTGTGGTTGAGTCTGACCCAATCATCACATTTGCTCCTGAAACAGGATTATGAGATGTGTCCATAACTCTTCCCATAAAACTACGGTTTACTTCAGTTCCGAAATTATCGGAAAAATCACTTTGTTGTTCATCTTGTGGCGGATTATCACCGTTTTTTTCTCTACAAGAGGTAAAAGTTAGTGTAAAGGTCATTAAAATTCCTAATAGAAATGATACTGATTTAATTGAAATTTTCATAATTATTTGTTTTAATATTCATTTATAGATACAATGTTTGAAATTTTGTTACCTGTAAATTTGTATTTTTACAAAAATATTTTTTTATGCCTAATCAAGAATACATTTTAATCAAGGGTTATAAACACATCAAATATACCGTTAAAAAACTATCGGAAAAAGAAAGTTTGGAAAAAAGTGAGGAATTTTATCATTTTTTAAATTCCAGAAGGTCAGTACGCAAATTTTCTTCAAAACCTTTTTCTAAAAAAATTATTGAAAATATTATCAAATCGGCTTCCACAGCACCTTCGGGTGCTCACAAACAACCTTGGACTTTTTGTGTGGTTTCCAATGCCGAATTAAAATCTAAAATTCGCCAAGCTGCCGAAAAGGAAGAAAGAGAAAGCTATGAAAGTAGAATGAGCGAACGCTGGAAAAAGGATTTAGAGCACATAGGCACAGATGCCAATAAACCATTTTTAGAAGACGCTCCGTATTTGATTATTGTTTTTAAAAAGGCTTATGATTTAGATAGAAATGGCAATAAAATGAATAACTACTATGTAAACGAATCGGTTGGAATCGCCTGTGGTATACTTATCACAGCCATACACAATGCCGGTTTAATAACTTTAACCCATACGCCAAGTCCGATGAATTTTTTAACCAAATTACTCAACAGACCAAGCAACGAAAGACCTTTTTTGCTATTACCGGTAGGCTTTGCAAAAGAACCGGTTTACGTCCCCGATTTACAACGAAAAAATTTAGATGAAATTGCGGTTTTTTATGAATAATCACCCATGCACCAAAGGTAATTTCCCTCTAGTTTTCATAAAATCGGCTTCATATTGCAATAAATCTTGCCATTTTTTATCTACAATTTCTCTATCTTGATACTGTCTGGCAAATTTTAAAAATAGGGCGTGATGTCCTGCTTCCGATTCTAAAAAACCTCTAAAAAATTGTGCTAATTCTTTGTCTTGAAGATTTTCGGAAAGTACTTTAAAACGCTCGCAACTTCTTGCTTCTATTAAAGCGGCAATTAACAAGCGTGCAACCAAAGCTTCGGTTCTATCTTTTGTTTTATGAAAAAAATTAAAGAGGTGTTTGGCATATTCACTTTTTTGATCGCGACCTAAGGTATATCCTTTTTTTACCATTAAATCGTGTACCATCTTAAAATGTTCCATTTCTTCAATAGCGTGAGCCGATAAAGCTTGTACCATTTCGGTTTCTTCGGAATAGTTGATGATTAACGACACGGCTGCTCCTGCCGCTTTTTGTTCCGCGTAAGCGTGATCTGTTAAAAGTTGTTCTAAATTTTCTTCGGCAATCTTAGCCCAAGAAGCATTGGTATCTGATTTTAATCCTAACATCTGCTCTATTTTTATGCAAAAATATTACTAATCTTCAAATCGCACACGCAATTCTTCCAAAGTTTTTTCATCACCTACAAAAGTAAGTACATCACCAAGACGTAATCTGGTATAACCGTGAGTCATTAGTAATTGACCGTCTCGTTTTATGGAAAGAATAATAATATTGGTTGGTAAATCCAGTTCTCTAATACGTATTCCGTGAAGGTCTTTATTTTTCACTTCCACATCAATAGTATCGTGTTCATCATCCATACCTAACAATAAAGTTGCAGCATTTGGTGAGCGAACAAAGTGATCTAACAAACTAACCATTGCTGTTGCAGGCTCGATAATTAAACAACCTAATGCATGAAATTTTTCAAAATTTTCTCTTTTATTTAAGCGAACGACAATTTCTTTTGTTCCACAATTTTCATATAACAACTGTGCAATATGATAATTTTTAGAATCGGATAACAATAGAACAACAGCCTCAACTTTTTCCAATTCAATTGCTTTTAATTCTTCAATACTTGGAAATTCATCATTCAAATAAACAATTCGTTCATCATCCTTAGAGACGGAAATAATCTCTTTTTCCATGCAAACAATTCGTGCTTTCCAATTGTGTTTTTCCAATTGATTTGCTAATGCTATAGATTGGCTTTCCAAACCGAAAATTACAGCATCACGATTATTTTGTTCTAAATTCATTTTTGCTTTTAGATGTGTTTCGTCTACAAAATTTAAAACCCATTTAAATATTGGTGGTCCTAGCAATTGATTAATTACTACAATAGCAATGATAATGGTTTCAAATTTATCGCCCCATTGTGGGAATTCGTGAGCTATTATAGTAGATAAACCTAATGCAACTCCGGCTTGTGTTAAATAAGGTAATCCGGCGATATGTAAATATTTTTTATCGTCTTTTGCTGCTAGAACTCCGGCTACACCTCCAACATACATCGTTAAAAGACGTAAAAAGAAAAATGCCAAAGCAATACCAAAAACACTAATAAAGGTTTGAACGGACAAAGATGCTCCGGTAAGTGTAAAGAAAATAATAAAAATTGTTGGACTTATTTTTTCAATAACTTCAGAGAATTCTAATCTATGTTTGCTGTAATTAGTAATCACAAAACCTCCGATAATGCTAATTAATAAAGGTTCTATACGAAATTCATGATGTAAATAAATTTGCGAATAATGCGATATAATATCCGCCAAAACATAAACACCGTAACCAAGAACAATAGTTATTATTGCTTTTATATTTTCGTTTAATTTGGTATTAAAGAATAAAATTAAAATTTTCCCTAAAATAAAACCGAAGACAAAAGATGTGATTAACTCTAAAATTAAAAAAATAAAAAATATAATACTTATCGATTCGTTATGAATAAAAGCTTTTGCAACTGCAAAAGAAATAGCAAATAAAATAATTACCAGTACATCTTTTAAAACAGTAACACCTAAAACTGTCTTGGTAAAAGGACCATTTGCACGCATTTCTTGAATAACTGCAATTGCCGACGAAGGTGATCTGGCTAAGAATATTGTGGCAAACAAAATGGCAACTGCTACCTTGTGTTTTACCGGTAAATCTGCTATAAAAGGAATATAATCTGCTGCAAAATAAACGATAGTTGTAGTAAGTACAAAAGTGAAAAACATTTGCGTAAAAGTCATCCATTTTATGGCGTGCATTCTACTACGTAATTCGCTTAAATGTAATTCTGCTCCCGCCGAAAAAGCAATTACAGCTAATGCAATTTGATTTAAAAAACTCAGCTTTTCAATAACATCTTTATGTATAAACCCTAAAACTGAATCTCCTGCAATAATACCGGTAATAATCAAACCGGTAATTATTGGAAATCGGTATTTTTGGAAAAATTTTGCAATCTGATTCGAAGCAATTGCAATGATAAAAAATCCTATTAAGTATGTAATCAATAATTTAAAGTCCAAATTTTTATTTCTTTTTAATTTTTAAAGATACATTTTTTAGAACTATAAACTAATTTTTTAATAAAATTTTAAAATAACATAAAATAAACCAAAAATAGCAGTGTTTACTAGTATATTTGCAAAATAAATATCTTTATAAAATATATTAATTTATATTAATAGGTTCTTAGGATTTAAAAATTTAACGAATTTCTATACAGACTTGGTTTTAAAAACAATTTTGTGCTAATTCACAGGTAAAAAACAAATTAAAATTTATTAAATAATTAAAATGGACAAACTCAAAACGACAAATACATTACTTCTAGTCTTGGTATTACCCGTAATATTCTATATCTTACACTTGCTGTCTTTTATTTTTGTTCCTCTTATCTTTGCTATGTTTATAGCTCTGCTTTTTATGCCTATAATGAGAGGAATGATAAATCGAAACATTCCTAAATATATCAGTTTAACCATTGTTATATTATTAATTTTAGGTCTGATGAGTATTATTTTTTTTATTTTTCATATATCACTAAAAGAAATAATTCAAGAAAACGGCACATTTCTCCAAAGAGCTAATTCCAAAATAACATACCTACTAAAAGATATTGAGACATTTTTAGGAATTGAAAAAATAAACTCCGGAGATGTTATGAATTTAGGAAACATAAATTTATTTAAGAATCTAGGTATTTCGGTAAATATTGCAATGCGTACTTTATCGTTATTTATAATGAGCTTGTTTTTTTCTATTTTAATCCTTGCCGGAACTTTTAATTTTCAAAAAATTTTAAATGCTACTTTAATTAAACAAAAATTCACTTCGATAAAGATATTTAGACAAATTGAAAAGGATTTACAAACTTTTATTAAAGTAAAAGTTATTATTAGTTTTTTTACAGGTTTAGGTTTTACGCTTGCTTGTTATTTTTTTGATGTTAGTTTTCCAATATTTTGGGGATTTTTAGCTTTTTCTATCAATTTCATTCAGATGATTGGCTCTATAATTTCTGTAATATTGCTGTCATTATTTGCATTTTTAGAAATCGATTCTACTACTACATTACTCTTTTTTATACTTAGTATTTCTTTGGTCCAAATAATTATGGGAAGTATTTTAGAACCGGTATTTATGGGTAAAACATTTTCTATAAACGTATTAACTATTGTGATAATGCTCTTATTTTGGGGGTTTATTTGGGGAATTCCCGGTATGATATTATCCATTCCTTTAACCGTTTTTATAAAAATTATCTTAGAACAATTTCCAAAAACTAAGATAATCGCCGATTTTATTTCATAACATAAAAAACTAAATTGTATCTTTAACCGTAAAATAAAAAAACATGCTTGCAATTAAACCGGAATATATAATTATAATGGGAATTTCCATTATTATAATCATTAGCTTTATTTTTAATTATATTTCACGAAAAACCAGTATTCCGTCGGTATTATTACTTATGGTATTAGGTGTTTCTATGCAATACCTTTTTCCCGGAATTACCGAAAATGAATCTCTTTTTAATTTGCTGATTGTCATTGGTAAAATGGGATTAATCTTAATTGTTTTAGAAGCTGCACTAGACTTAAAATTAAAAAAGGATCAAATAGGTCTTATTGTAAGAGCTTTCCTTTCTGCATTAATTATTCTGTTGGCTTCCTCTTTTGCCATTGCGTATATTTTACAATATTTTTTAGAAGCAAGTTTTTTTAAATCATTTTTATATGCTGTGCCTCTTTCGGTTATGAGTAGTGCCATTGTGATACCAAGTGTTTCTTCCTTATCGGAATACAAAAAAGAATTTATGATTTACGAATCTGCTTTTTCAGATATTTTTGGTATTATATTATTCCAATTTTTATTAAATTCTGATGATTTTTATTCGGTTTCACACGTTGCTTTCAGCTTGTTTTCAAACATTGTAATCACCTTAATTGTGGCTGTTATTTTTGGTTATTTTACCGTTTGGGGAATTCAAAAACTTACCAGTCACGTAAAACTTTTTTTAATAATTGCCGTATTAATGTTGGTTTACGCAATAGGTTCTATCTTTCATTTATCCTCTTTAATCATTATTTTAGTTTTTGGAATTATTTTGAACAATTCCGATTTATTCTTTAAAGGAAAATTAGAAAAATGGATTGATAAAAAACGTATTAAAGAAGAGTATAAAGGTTTTTACATCGTAACATTAGAATCTTCCTTTTTATTGCGAACTGTATTTTTTGTAATGTTTGGTGTTACCATCTCTTTGATGTCTTTGGCTAATATTCAGGTAGCCGAAATCAGTGCTTTAATCATTATTGCCCTTTATTTAGTTCGATTTATTTTTTTAAAAATTCTATTATGGAAAAAATCTGTTTTTCCGGAAGTCTTTATATCTCCAAGAGGTTTGATTACCGTTTTACTATTTTACTCAATACCTACAAATTTAAAAATTGAAAATTTTGATCAAGGAATCATAATGTATATCATTATAGTTACCAGTATTATTATGACTTTTGCCCTTATTTTTAGCAAACGAAAAAGCAGAAAATTAAACGACTTATTAGAAGAATACAATAAAATACACAAAGATATCGAAGAAGTTACCGAAGATAGTTTTACTGCAGATGATCGTGTAGTGAAATAATAACATGAATAGGTTTAAACCTTAAACATCTAAATCCAATTTACGTCTTAGATCAGAAAGTAATGGGTTTTTCTCTTTTAAAAATTCGTATTTTTCTTGTGGTGTATAGGCAAACTTCTTTTCTTCATCTTCATTTACCACATAAATAAAATCGATTGCATAATTTTGAAGCTCTTCTCTAAAATAATGCAATACTTTTCCTTTACTTTTATCAATCTCTTGTTGCATTCTAGCATTTGGCAAAGTTAATTCTACCTTAAAATCTTGCACAACTTTAAAGGAAATAGAGCTTAACAATGATGCTAATAACTTTTCATTTTTAGCATTTAATTTTTGAATATTCTGCTTCCATAAAATCGAAAATTGTGATTCAGTAAATGGTGTTTTTGGTAAATCATCATAGTTTACAGCTACTTTTTTCTTTTTGCTTGTTTTCTTTTCGGTAAGACTTTTTAAAGATAAAATAGACCTTCCTCTTTTAGGCAAAGTAGCATCATAAGACGATACTTTTTCCGGTTTAACCGAAACAATTTCTTTTTCAGAAGGCGATATTACTTCGTTTATAATATCCTTTTTAGGTGTTACCGCTGTATCCGGTTTTTCTGCAATTACTTTTCCGGCATAAAAACCGGCAGGAATTATAAATTGTTTAGATTTTTTTTTTGCCGGAATTTCCGGTATCAAATGTTAAAGAAGCAATCTGCATTAAGGTGAGCTCTACCAATAATCGCTGATTCTGACTAGTTCGATAGTTTAAATCACAAGTATTTGCCAAATCAATTGCTTGAATTAAAAAACGAATATCTGCTTTAACCGATTGCTCTAAATATTGCTTTTTTGTATTGTCGCCTACCTCTAATAAATCAACTGTTTCCTTATCTTTTGCTACCAATAAATCTCTAAAATGCGATGCCAAACCAACGATAAAATGGTGTGCATCAAAACCTTTAGCCAAGACTTCATTAAATCGTAACAAAACTTCCGGAATATTATTTTCCAGCAACAAATCGGTTACACCAAAATAAACATCGTAATCTAGAATATTTAAGTTTTGTGTAACTGCTTCGCGAGTTAAATTCTTACCACAAAAACTTACCACACGATCAAAAATAGACAAAGCATCACGCAAAGCTCCATCTGCTTTTTGAGCAATTAAATGCAAAGCATCATCTTCGGCAGTTATATCTTCGTCTTTTGCTATCTTGTGCAAATAATTTTTAATATCTAAAACGGTAATTCGCTTAAAATCAAAAATCTGACAACGCGATAAAATTGTAGGAATTATCTTGTGTTTTTCGGTTGTTGCCAAGATAAAAATAGCGTGAGCCGGAGGTTCTTCCAAAGTTTTTAAAAAAGCATTAAATGCTGATGAAGACAACATATGTACCTCATCGATAATATATACTTTATATTTCCCTGTTTGTGGCGGAATTCTCACTTGCTCAGTTAGCTGTCTAATATCTTCAACCGAATTGTTAGAAGCAGCATCCAATTCAAAAATATTAAAAGCAAAATCTTCGTTTTCATCTACTTTATCCATAGATTCTTCGTTAATCCGTTTTGCTAATATTCTGGCACAAGTGGTTTTACCAACACCTCTGGGACCGGTAAACAACAACGCTTGTGCTAAATGATTGGATTTTATAGCATTCTCTAATGTATTGGTAATTGCCTGTTGCCCAACAACTTCATCAAACTGTTGTGGTCTGTATTTTCTTGCCGATACAACGTAATGCTCCATTTTTTTAGATTGCTTTTTTTACTGAAGCAAATCTAAGCATAATTTCACATTCTTATAAAAATGTTTTTGATAATTTATGAACAATTAAATACTTTACATTTTAATGATTTTGGAAATATAAATTTGATTTCTATATTTAATTTTTAAAAAATATATTCCTCCTGAAAATCCTGTCATATCAATTACTATTTCTTGATTTGTAAAATTGTAATTTAACGGTAATTTTTTTCCGGAAACGGAAAATACCGAAATTTCTTCTTTTGAGAAATTAGTTAAATCATCAACATTTATTCTTATCTTATCAACTATCGGATTAGAAATTTTTAATATTTTTTGTAAAGATTCGTTTATATTAGAGGTTTCATTAAAATGTACCGAAAAAGGAAGAGACAAAACACAACTACCAATAGCCTGAGCTGCGTAATAAGTTGTATTTTCTTCTAGAATTGTTGAAGAAGGTATCATGTTATCAACAGCCAAAAAATTAGAATTAAAAAAGTAAATATCAGATATACCTGTTGTGTTTTCAAATGGTAATTCTCCAATAGTTGTTCCTTGTGGCACAATATACATTTCATCTCCAATTGGTGCAGGGACAGGTTGCAAAATTTCAAAAGTATAAGCATAATACATTAAACAAAGTGAATCACAATTACAAACACCTTGAAAAGCATAATACGTTTCTCCCTCAACCAATATTGTATTCATAGGAAGTTCTCGATTGGTTTCTTGGTTAGGACCGTCAAACCAAAATATCTCATTATAGCCATCAGTATTAAATACAACTACATCAGCCAAAGTGTAAGTGTCATTATTCATATTACATAAAGGCTCTATAAATTCCGGTGCTATTGGTGCCGGATAGT
>Ga0256840_1003807_pt1 | contig 11842 bp, 9 predicted proteins | sample 355202metaG_FD_185969 | JGI IMG/M metagenome (GOLD analysis project Ga0256840, IMG submission 185969) | Hydrothermal vent microbial communities from Mid Atlantic Ridge, Atlantic Ocean - 355-202 | ecosystem: Environmental > Aquatic > Marine > Hydrothermal vents | place: Atlantic Ocean: Mid...
GAAACTGCCGTTATACTTCCGGGCTCGGCGATAGCCTTCATTGATGACCGGGGCGATCATGGCCCCCTTGTCCAGGAACTGCCAGGCCTCATCAAAGATAACCAGACGTTCCCGGGAGCGGTCGGAGAGATAGAGATCCTGGGTCACCGCATTGATAATCAGCAGGGTGACAACCCGGTACAGATCGGGCTGAATCTTGAGATTTTCCAGCTCAAGAACCACAAACTCATCGTTGCAAATATCAAAGGTTGACGGCCCGACAAAAAACTTGCCGTGAAAACCATGGCTGGTGAACTCCCGGATGTTGAAGGCCACCTTTCTGGCAGATTCGATCAGTGTTTTATTGTCTGCCATCTCACCCAGGTCAGAGCCCGGTGCGTCCGGGAACTGCATCAGGAACTCATAAACCGTATCCGAATCCGCTTGCTGTTCTTTCTGCTGCCATGCCCAACGCACCGCATTGCGGATCAGGTTCATCTCGGTATCATCACATTTCTCGGAATCAGAGTTGGAATAGGCCATCTGGGCAAAGACAGCGGCCACGCTCTTCAGCTCTTCTTCCGGCTCCCGGATATGGGTAAAAGGGTTGAGACAGATATCAATGTCCGGCTGGAAATCCAGGTACCTGGCCCCTAACATATTGGCGATTTTCTTATACGATCCTCCGATATCAATGATCCGCACCAGGGCACCGCAGGAATAATAGTTGAAGGCAATGAAGTTGACCTGGAAGGATTTTCCGGAACCGGAGGTGGCGCAGCAGAAGACATTTTGATTGGTTGCCCCGGAATCAAAGAAGTCGAGCGAGACCAGCTGCCCCTTTCTGCCGGTAAAGATCAGTTTCGGTTCACCACCGGAACCGGCAAAGTCGCCCTGCACCGGCAGGATCGGAGTAACAGAGGGCACCGGGGCGATAAAATCCCGTTCCAGGTTCTCAATATTTTTCCCAGTCGTGTACAAACCAAAAGGCAGGGCAGAGAGAAACAGGATTTTCAGGATCATGTTGTCCTGCTGCATAACATAACCGTTGTTTTCCCATAACCGCCGTACCCGTGTACATGAATCCCTGGCCTGTTCCAGGTCATCACTCCACACCCAGAACACAGGGATGATCTTGACGAATTTCTCTCCCCGCTCCAGATCATCGGTGGCAGCCAGATACTCTTCCTGCTTGCGCCGCAAGGTGGGCGACAGGGAACCGACTGCCTGCTGGTTGAGGATAAGGTTGCACTTGGCATGGAGTTTCATCTCCAGGCCTGCCTCGAACACGATATTGAAGGTGTAGAGAAAGTCCGTTTTTATCTGGTCGGCATCGGACACCACGCCCCAGATGCCGCCAAAAAGCGAATTGGTCTGTAGGGGATCAATCTCCTTGGGTACGACCTTGGGTGTCGTGCAACAAAAATAATGATCACCGATATGCATATGATCCGATTCTTCCCGAATCACGGTATCACTGTTGATGATCTGTTTGCGGAGTGGCATATTCGGAGAGTAGGTGTCGATATTCTGTTCAGGATAATCAGGCGGATAACTGTTGAACAGCCTGCGACTCCAATCCAGCAGCACTTCCGGCCCCATGTGCCTGGGATAAAGCAAGGCCGCTTTCAGCGTTTCCTTGATCTGCCGTTTGATATCCAGCAAAGGAGCTGTCTTGCCTGGATCTCCCAATTCTCCCGGTCCCGGCATTTCCGGGCAATCACCGGGCAATTTGACCGCGATAAACAGCCGAAAATTCCGCACCGGGATATTGGAACAGGCCTTCAATCCCTTTTTACCCCTGGTTAGAAATTTCACCACCGCATCGGTGTTTGACCGGACAATGGCAGCATCCCTGGTTCTGTTTTCCCGATACTGGTCAAGGATCGGCTCAATATGGGAATCAGCGTGAAAAATAAGCTGAACCACGCTTCCCTTGGGCAGACCGGCCCGGAACAATCCCTCCAGCGAGGTAATGGTTTTGGGACCGGCATAGATAACCGGCGCACATTCCCATAACATCCCGAGACTGCAGTCCTGGTTCAGGTAAATTTCCAGCTCAGGATCATAGGCCAGGTAATTGAGGAATGAAGAAAACGGGGATCTCCTGGTCATTTTCTCAAGATCACTGTGTTTCAGATAATCTTCAGAACCAAGAAGCATCCGTCCCAGGAATTGATTGAACATTTTTTATTTACTCCTCTGCCAGATCGGTGAGTATCCACTTGGAATCCTCGATCTTGACATAGACATACCGGCTCATGAAGAGTTCATCACCTTCACCCTTGTAGGGAAGCAGGAGCACCCTCAGAATTTTTGGTGGCTGCAGGAGCGGCTTTTTCTCTTCCTGCAGCAGACCCGCAACCAACCGGTAACGATTGTCCTGAATATCCCGGGTTATACCGGTTGCCGATTCTGCATCTTCCCCAAGGGATGGTTCGGGATACCGGGCCTTTTTATATGCCATCGCGGTATCGATGCATTCCCCAGCATCATCCCTGGCCCTGCATTTAAAATTTTCATTATAGGGGTTGACGGTTTCCTGCAGAGGCCCGCAGGCGGTGAGGAAAATGAGTAAAAGAAAAGAGCTGTAGCGTATTGAAGAAAAAAAATATTTCACGGGTCGTTTCCACAGAGTTCAGGGGGAATCTTGAAAAGAGAAAATGCAGACTCTCTGCACCTCTATTTTCTTTTTTCCGTAGGGGTGACCTATTCGGAAAAAAGGATGAATCAGGATAGAGATAAAAATAAAAACGAGTTGAAAAAATAGTAGTAACGCACCAATAAAGAACTCATCTTGGTTGGTTTGAATTAGATTTTCCGGGCTAAATTGTGTACTCTATTGGCGTTAAGAATTAGTGGAAGTAGGTTGACTTTTGGACACTGTAATTTTGTCCCCATTTTTGCAAATAGCTGCGAAAATGGTTCCCGGGCACGAATCGGGTGCAATCCCATTTTGTCGCAAACGTGAATAGTTCTTAAGTTGTGGTTGGTTTTTAATAAAATGGTGCAGGATCAACCCCAAAATGAGCCATTTTGATCGTATATTCACCTGAAGATGGTCGATTGAAATAGGAAAATGCACTCGAGTTAGGAACCTTCTCATCATGCGACAAAATGGGATTGCACCCGCACGAATCTGACTTAGTGTATTGATCAAAATATGACACAGCAAGAACTCCTACAACAATCAAGTACTCTTTTGGGACGTTTTGCGTACGAGGTGAAAGTCGCGAATGCCATAGGGCTATTCGACATAAACACCATCGCGGAGGACTTCCTTATCCCCATCTTCGTGATAGCTTTCAACTGCCCTGATCTGTGCAACCAAAACCGCATTCAAATGAACTTCCCAGCCGTCGATCTAGGATGCGAAACTAGCAGGACCTCTATCCAAATCACTTCTGACTCATCAAGCAGCAAAATGCGTGAAACGTTAGAAAAATTTGAATCCCACGGTCTTAGTAGTGATTTTGACATCCTATACGTGTATGTAATAACTGAGAGGCAGAAATCGTACACTTCCCAAAAGTTGACAGAAGCTGCGAGCAAGCTGTCAATTGCGTTTGACCCCTCGGGCAATATTCTCGATTTTCGAGACTTGGCGAAAAGGCTTAGTGAGCTCAATAACGAGCAACTTGAAAGCATCAATAGCCATCTCGAAGCGGAGTTCACAAAGACAGATGCAAATCTTGAATTTCGAAGCAATTTAGATGCATTTCTCGGCGTTAGCCAACAAAAGATAAAGGATGAGAAGCGAACAAGGAAATATATTCCCTCGGTCTTTGTGGAGACCTCAGGAACGAAAGAGGATATGCGGTATTTTGCAAATCCAATATTCTTCTACAGAAAAATTGATGACGACCTTCGGCGAATTAACCTAGCCCATTTCAATGTGCTTCTAGGAATGGCCAAGATTGGACCTGCTAAAGACAATTTACGCGAAATCACCATTTTGGAGGCGCCAAATAGCCTGCCTGAACTTCGGGCACGCCTGGCTCAACAAAGCACTGTCCTTGAAGCTATCCAAGACCGTGTTGCTCCGTTCTCTTGGTATGGCGACCGTGCTGAGCGGTTTGTGCCTAGCGACTACTTGACCGGCTACTGGGAAGTGTTTCGGCATAGTATCCAGTCAAGCGGAAGCGGAGTGTTCAGTTCGCTTGATAAGGTCTCTAAGAAGATTGGAATCGCCCAAGCCAAGATTTTTTTAGTTACGGGCATGGCGGGGCAAGGAAAAACAAACTTCGTCTGCGACTTGATCGAAAATCAATTTAGGCCATTTGAGGTTCCCTCAATCTTCATTCCGGGACGCTCATTGAACGACTATCCAGTCCCCAACCGAATCTTGTCGTACATCACAAATAACCGGTTTGCACCCGATGTCGCGGATCTTCACGACCTTTTCGCATTGTTAAACAGTGTTGCCGAGGAGTGCCAAAAGCCGTTTGTAATAGTCATCGACGGAATAAATGAAGTTGGAGACCTGGACGGGTTTGTCGTCGAGCTCCGAGTCTTCCTCGAAGCCTTGTGTCAGTATGATTTCGTAAAGATAGTCATAACCTGTCGGAACGAATTTTTTGATCACAAGTTCGCGGGAGTATTTGAACCTCAATTCTCCGATCATCTGTATCGCGTGAAAGACCTTCGCAACGGGATGTCAGACATAAACAAGTCTCGACTTCTGGAGGCTTACTTGCACCACTTTAAGATCAACGGAGAGTTTTCCAATGTTGCAACCGAGTTCTTGGAAAACGATCTTATTCTACTGCGGATTTTCTCCGAGATCCATGAGGGTAAAAATATTGGATATGTGCCGGATATCTACAAAGGGGACATCTTCGAGCAATATCTGATTATGAAGGTCAACGAGTTTCCTGCTACTTCAAGGCGAAATGTATTGAACTCACTGTATAAAATTTGCTCTCGAATGTTGGGTGACGAGAATTTCACTCAGATATCCGTTGAGGGCTTTGATGACTCCGAGCGACAAATTATTGAACGATTGATAGGAGAGGATATCATTCTGCGGAGAGAAGTCCCGTCTACAGGGCTTGCGTCGTTGGGCATTGAAAACATCTCATTTACATACGACGAACTTCGAGATTTCTTGCTTGCTTATTATACCGTCGTGGAGCTTGCAGCATCACATCCATTGGAGGTAAAGAGTATTTTTGAAAAAATCTCTGAATGGCTCATTTATGAAGGTTTTTTTCGCTACGCCTATGTTCTCGCACGCAAGAAAAACAACGATACAGTTTTAGCCGCTTGTGAGGCTTCAGAAGACTTCCAGAAGCATTACCTAAACAATCTGTCGCTCTTGTCAGCAGACATTCAAACGCCCGAAGACGTGGAGCGGGTGGAGACCATTTTGAAGGATGGTGCTGCGGAGCGTAATCTCCGACATGTTGCTTGGTTCCTATTCAGAAAAAGAGAGAACTCGGAGCATTTAAATATTCGAATCTTGCTCGATCATGTTAACCGCCTAGATGATGAAGAATCCGAGCGGTTTTTCAAAGCGATGTTTTCCAGTTCTTCCGATTTCGGAGATAGTAAATGGAGGGAAAGTGTTAGCCATCTACTCAATAGTTTGAAGGACCTAAGCAAAGATCGAAAACTTGGGTTAGGAATTCCGGCGTTAGCACTTGCACTGCATTTTGCACCACATGCCCATTGGGATGAACGGGAGGCCATCCTCAATTTCTTCGCGAAATTTCAGCTTACGCAGGAAGTTGGCGGTGCTATCAAAACCTGCAGAAATGCGGCATCTGGGCAAGTTCAGAGCTGTTTGAAAGAAATAGCAGAGGAGCGGACGGAACCATGAGAGATGTAGTCAAATTGATCATCCAGACTTCATGGAAACCCGACAGGAATGTGTTTCTCGCAGCGTTAGGGGTATCTCCTGGAGGTCTTGGCGAGCAGTTTTTCGGAGCCGTCTACGACGCACTGTTTGTCGCATCCATTGAAGTTAAAGGTGAGTTCAAAAAGTATTATTCCGTCGAGTATGCGACCTTGGCGGAGTATTTGGAAATTCGCTATGGGATAGTTTTAAGCGAAGAGGAGTTGGAAGCAGATCGAGTATTTTTGGTAACGTGGTTGCCACAGGTCATCGAAGACCTGTACGAAGATAACAAGCTAGACACTGTGCTGAAAAGCATTAAGAAGCTAGAAGAGGCCCAGAATGAAGGTCAAATTTGATTTCGTTTCAAACAGTTCATCGACGTCGTTTGTGTACATCTCAGACGAGGAGTTGAGCGAAGAGGCTTTTCTCGAAGCTGCCGGTGTGGACGGAGATGGCCCTGTTGGGGATTTATTTCGTCAAATGTACTCCGAGCTCAGCACTGCGATTCGGCAATACGGAGAACAAGTCACGACAAAAGAGGCCGCAGACAGCCTTGCTGGAACATATGAGTTTACACCGGAGGTTGTCGAGAAGATGAAAGAAGGGATTGAAAGGAAAAAAAACGTCGTTACATCAAAATTGAGCAGTGATGGTCTCCTTGCGGAATCGCTTCTGTGCATGGCCATGTTTGAGATAGAGTCAGACCGCTTCTATATTAACGCCTACAACAATTATTGGTAGTTTCGTGCTAAAAGTCATCCGCTACAAGAACTTGGAATATACGTCGTTCTTCAACCCAGATACCGGTTTCTTCGCCAGGGTCCCTGACAAGGAGGGGAAAGATCCATTTTGGTCACCACACGGGCCGGAGCTGATGGATATTTCAATCACGAATTGGTGCGATAAAGACTGTTCATTTTGCTACAAATCCTCGACTAGGCTTGGTGAACACATGGCGCTGAATGACTACAAGGGTGTAATTGATCAGGCAGCAGATATGGGGACATTTCAAGTAGCGTTGGGGGGAGGAAACCCTAACCAACATCCAGACTTCGTAGAAATTATTGAGTACACCTCCTCCAAAGGAGTGGTTCCAAACTATACTACGAACGGCCGTGGCCTGAGTGATGAAATCCTCGATACCACACGAAAGCATTGCGGTGCTGTCGCTATTTCTGCATATCCACCGTACGATGAAACTGCTAAGACAATCGAGAAGCTTATCCACAACGGTATCAATACCAACGTTCATTTCATATTGGACGCCGCCAGTATCGACACTGCAATGGACTGGCTCAATGATCCCCCCATATTCCTGAGGGGCATTAACGCCATTGTCTTTCTGAACTACAAACCATCTGGTCGAAAAGTGTTTGAGAAGAAGCTCTTACGACACAGTACAAGGCAGGAAGAATTTTTCAGATTAGCTACCTCACCTCAGAGGAAATTGAAGGTTGGTTTTGACGCATGTTGCGTGAGTGGAGTGTTTGCACGCACGAATACGAACACTTCAATGGTTGACGCTTGCGACGCGGGCAGATTCTCGATGTACGTGTCTGAGGATCTGAAGGTATATCCCTGTTCTTTCCAGAGTGGTTTGGCGAAAGGGGATCAGTTGGACGACGAGACAACACTCCTGGATATTTGGACAAAGTCTCGAAACATGGGAACGTTTCGAAGTTACTTCAGTTCGGATCGCTGTGGTGAGTGCAGCCACCGTTCGGTTTGTATGAATGGTTGTCCGTTATTTGATGAGCTTGTCGTTTGCGGAAACCGATGAAAATCTTTCCAACATTCAAACCGCGTGTGCGCTACCCTTACAATCACATTAAATATGCACCCTATTGGTCGCCGGGCGTTCGCACCTCGCCGCACCATTTGTGCAGGTGTTACCATTGCCATACAGAAGGTCTCAACATTGTGCAAATACACCAACTTGCAATGTCTACTGCATCGCTCGTCTGAGGCCTGATTTCAAAAGTAAACATATTTCCTGAAAATCTGGAATTGACTCAACGAAGAATTATCCAGAAAAAAATACAACAAGTCAGATACAAGAATTCTCTCCCGTCGCAAGCCCCTCGGAGTTCAGCCTCTCAGATGACATATTTCGTAGCTCGTACTCCTACCTCCGCCAGGACGTTTCTGTAAAATATTTTTATCCACCAGATCTGACAGATCACGGCTAGCGGTGACTGAACTGCACTTGGTCATGCCCGCGTATTTTCGGGTCGTCATACCGCCTTCGAATCTGTCTCCACTGTCAAGGAGGCGATTGATCACCTTCTGCTGCCGGGCATTTAAGGCAACATCTCTGTTCTGCTGCCAGAATCTTGCCTTGGTTATCACCCATTCAACAATCCATTGTGATTCCTGCAGGGCTGCTTCAAAGGTCTGTAAGAACCATTTCAGCCAGGGGGTTATGTCCATGCCGTTTTTTCCGGCAGCCTCAAGAATGCTGTAATACCCTTTTCGATCCAGGCTGATATATTTGGAAAACGAAACCAGCTCCATGAGAGACGGATAACTGCGGGTAAGCAGGTAATCCGTTACAGCCCTGCCGATCCGCCCGTTGCCGTCATCAAAGGGATGAATCATGATAAACCAGAGATGGGCAATGCCCGCCTTAAGCAATGCTTCCGGTTCATTTTCAGTGTTCAGCCAATCCAGAAAGCGGGTCATTTCTCCGTATAGTTCTGTTTTAGGAGGGGCAACATAATGCACAGTCTCACGGCCTATTGCTCCGGAGACAATCTGCATCTCTTCTTTCCCCCTGTACCTGGCCACTCGAATTTTGTGGAGACCGGAATATCCGCCGGGGAAAAGGGCCGCATGCCAGCCAAACAACCTTTCTTCAGTCAAAAGTTGCTGCTTTTGTATTCGTGCATCCAGCAAAACGGAAACAAGGCCATCGGCCCGTTCGTCCCAGTCTTCGCGCTCCACCGGAAGCCCCAACCTTTTACGGATAGAGGCTCGAACAGAAATGCGGCGAAGAACCTCTCCTTCGATGGCGGCAGTCTCCATTGTATCATCGGTGAGTACCCGTTCCTGGGCATCCAGTCGTTCAGTTTCACTTAATGTCTGACAGATTGCTGCCAGAGCCCCGATTAACCGGGAGGCAGAACTGATGTGGGGTAGGAGAATACCACTGTCATAATAAAATTCCGGCCAGTCTTTCTGTTGCCATATCCATGAATGATGTGATTGCATGACTTAATCATGTCATATTTTTTACGAATAGGCAAGATAATCCCATCACGCTTTTCGTCATATGGAAGGCAATCCAGAAATAACACCATTGATATTCAAGTTTTTGGATACAAAAAATGGCAAAGGTGCACGTTTTTCGAACGAAAAACGTGTGAAGAATCTCTGGATAGTAATCTCTATACTTATTGACAACTATAGAGATCTTTATCCAGTCCTAAAAAGGCTCGCTCTCAATCTCCCTGATCTCCAGTTCCTTCCCTTCGGAGATAATGACGGTGATCTTTTTAGCTGCCCCCACTTCAATGACTGGAGTGGCCTGCTTTGCCAGGCTCAGGTAAAAGTCATGCAGACTGGCCGCACCCTCCGACAGGCCGCCACCAATTGAGTATTTTGCCACCTGGGTTGAATCGACCGTGGTTGTCGTGCCCAGGGCGGAAGTTGACTGCGTGGTGGCGGCCGATTTGAGCATATCGCCCATGCCGCCGAAAAAACCTGCCACAATGGTTCTGGCCGTGGCCGCCCCCATTCGGGATACAACTCTTCCCGACAGGCCGACCTTGCTGTCTGAGTCGGTGACAAAACCCTTGACCGGTGTATCAATAATAGCCTTGCCCTCGTTGCTGAGACAGGAAAGAGAGACCAGCCGTACATCGGCCCGTTCCTTGTCCAGCCTGCCGACGGCCTCGGCAATAACAAAACAACCAGACAGGTTTGCCTTGATGTCGTTTGGTAAAACGGCCGGGGTTTGGATCCTGAGCAGGAGTGGTTCCGGATTATTGGTTCCTTTCCCAGAAGTAGAAGCATCGAAACCGGTCAGCAACTGGGCCTCCATAAAAGAAGGTGGCAGATAAACTGTCCGACCTTTTTTTTTATTTCCCGTAGCTCCCATTCCCTCGGTCGTGGCAGCGGGATTGGAAAGTACACTGATTTCCCCTATTATTTTAGTTTCCGGTTGTGCATGGGGCGGCAGGTTTCCTGAAGTTGCTCCACCAGGCGGCAAGGGCCAGGGTTGCTTGATATCCTGGGATGAAGATGGTGTTTTTACCTGTGCCGTCACTTGGTCGGCTGTGGGTATTTCAGGCAGTGGTTTTTCTTTTGTCGTTTGCTTGATGATCTTCAGCTCATCCTGAATCCGGTCAACAGTCTCGACAATGGTATCAAACTGCCGCCGCTGTTCTCTGAGCATGGTTTTTTGGATCAGGTCAGGTTCAAGCTGTATTTCCCTGGTTTTCTTCTGGCCGAAAAAGCCGACCGAGTCATCTGTTTTTGACGATTTGTAGCCGGTGGCGACCAGAACCAGAAAGATTGCCCCGATGCCTGCCCAGATGACAATCTTTTTCTGTTTCGGCTCCAGATTGTTGAACTTTGTCTTGAGGCTCATTGGGGTTGCTCCTTCTGATCCACCACGAATACCCTGGTTGTCTGGCCGTTGTGCAGGCGATGATCCTCAATGGCTACCGCAAGGATAGATCCGCTCACTGATGAGGAAAGAAAGAGTTTTTCATCAAGAGTGACAGGATCTTGGACAAGAGATTTTACGGCATACTTTTTCAGACGCAGGCCGACTCCATCCACATCAACGACCTGGGTCAAGGTTACTTCCACATCAGGAGACAGGGATTCGATTTTGGCCGGTTCGCTCACCCGGTAACTGGATGGATATATCCCATCGTAGGCTTCGCGGATGATCTGCAGGGCCTGTTTTTCCAAAGGCAGATTTTTATAATGGACAATATTTTTCCTGAAAGAATCTCCCTTTGGCGATGCCAGCCGAATGGTGGCGGAGGGGATATCCATCGGGGTGACGATCAGGGTGTAGACCGTATTATTGCAGACCACAAACAGCTCGCTCTGCTCATCTGCATAGATGTACTCTCCGCCCATATCCTCGATCTTGAACTTGATAAAAGCGTTATTACCGGAAAAATGACCGGTCATGCCCTTTTCCTGGGAGAATATTAAATCCGTCATCGGACCGGAGCAGACGATCCGGTTGATATCCATGTTGGAGAGTTCCACGGCAGTGGGGATCTCAGCCGGGATCACTGTATCCGCCTGGCAGTTTGCGACTGTCATCGCCAGCAGAGCAGCCGTTAATGGAACAAACAATCTCATTCTGTTATTCCTCCTGCTCTTTGGCAAACTTTTCCTTCAGCGACACGATGTAAAACCTGCCGTCCTGCAACCGATACTTGATCAGGTAAGTTTTACTGGTGTTTTCAAGCTGGGTATCGCCTGCCAACTGTTTGAGATTACCGAAAACCTCAATAAAACTTTCACCGAGTTTGATACTTTCCAGATAAAAAACGGAACTGACCTGCGATTCCTCCACCCTGCTTGCCAGGGAATACCACGCCTTGGATGCCTGTGGATAGGACTCCGGAGCATAGTAGAACAGCAGTTCCTCGAACTGTGCCCTTGCCGTTGGCGGAGAATAGGTGCCGGCCAGATTGACGATCCTTCGGGTCATATCCTTCAGGTAGGTGTCCGTGGGTTCACCCTGAACAAATTCTACTGTACCGGTCATTTCAGGCGGAATCAGGACAACTCGCTGGTACTTGACCGCACGGTACACCATGAGTGAGTTGAAGATTACGGCCAGAGACAGGACAACGATGACAAACTTCAGCAGCCGGTTTTCCACAAAGAGATTGCTGGTCTTCTGGACAAAAATATTCGTCTTCATTCGTGGAACTTACGTTGGAAGAAGTCAGGATAGTTTTTCATCTGGATAAATCCGAACATGTAGAGGATATGTTTTAAAAATCCCCGCGACTTCACCCGCTTGGTACGAGTATAAAAGTACTGGGTGAC
>Ga0256840_1003808_pt1 | contig 11841 bp, 11 predicted proteins | sample 355202metaG_FD_185969 | JGI IMG/M metagenome (GOLD analysis project Ga0256840, IMG submission 185969) | Hydrothermal vent microbial communities from Mid Atlantic Ridge, Atlantic Ocean - 355-202 | ecosystem: Environmental > Aquatic > Marine > Hydrothermal vents | place: Atlantic Ocean: Mid...
TAACGAAGTCAAATTCAATTATTGGCATGGAGTGCGTGATATGGTAATTTGGTATTCATCACACAATTATTTTGAAGGAAATAGAGGTGTTGGTAATAGATATGCCATGCACTTTATGTATTCACACAACAATAGAATTCACCACAGTACATTTATTAATAATTCTGTAGGAATATTCTTAATGTATAGCGAAGAAACTATTATTACAAATAACTTAATTCAAGCTTCCACTGGCGCTTCTGGTATGTGTATTGGTATGAAGGAAACTTCTTCTAATCAGATATTGAATAACCGTCTTTTATATTCTTCTTTTGGTATTCATTTTGATATTTCACCTTTTGTGCCTGAAAAAATCAATACCATTATGGGAAATGAAATTGCTTTTTGCAATATTGCCTTACAATTTCATTCAGATTTAGAAGGTAATGTTATTCGTGAAAATTATTTTCATGACAATTTAACTCAAGTGCAAACCAATGGAAAAACGGCTAACGGAAATAAATTTGAAAATAATTATTGGAGTGATTATCAAGGGTACGACAAAAATGAAGACAATGTTGGTGATGTTCCTTATGCACTTTACAGTTATAGTGAACATTTATGGGTTTTTAATAAAAACATTAAATTCTTTTACGGTGCACCAATTTTAGAAGTCTTAGACTTTTTAGAACGTTTAGCACCTTTTTCTAAACCTAAATTTGTACTAAGAGATAAAAAACCCATGTATAATTGGAAACCAAATAAAGAATAATTAAAGAAACTTAATTATGGCAAAAAAAAATGATATTAACAGACGGAGCTTTTTAAAAAGCGGAGCTGTTGCTGTTGCTGCTCTTGGCGCTATGGGTGCTGGAGCAACCTATTTAAGAAAGGTAAACGAAGAAAATGCTAAATCTTTATTAAGACCTCCTGGAGCTATTAATGAAGATGAATTTATTTATGCCTGTATAAAATGTGGACTTTGTGTGCAAATTTGTCCTATTGAAGCTGTAAAATTAGCTGGTATTACTGATGGCCTTTCTTATGGAACACCATATATAGACCCATTAAAACAAGCGTGTGATTTTTCTTGTGATGCTATGCAATGTATAGAAACTTGTCCAACCGCAGCTTTAAATTTTTTACCCTTTAAACAAGCAGGAGAAGATGCTTTGGTTGAGTATGACAAATCACATTCACCAAATGAAAAAGGGTATAATCCTTTTATAGTACAATCAAAAGCTATGAAAGCCAATACCAAAATGGGTACTGCGGTTATCAATACTAACACCTGTTTAGCTGCTCAAGGCAAGGGTTTTAAAGGCGCTCCAAGAGATGATAGTTTTGATGGTGTTTATCGTTCTCCAAATCCTAAACGTAAAGAACGTAAAGCGTCTAAAGTAGTTGACCATGCTTTTAATAGAGAAATTTGTGATATCTGTGTAACGGAATGTCCTATTGGAGAAACGGCTATTATTATGGAAAATAACAATGGTAAAATGCAACCAAAAGTATTAGATGCTTGTACAGGTTGTGGTGTTTGTGTGATGCTTTGTCCATCTGATCCAAATTCTATTAAAATCGATAAATTATTAACCGTTTAAAAGCTATTAAGATGATCAATATAAAAAAATTACAACCCTTACCAGCTAAACGTAGAGATGAATTACCAAATGCTAAATTAGGCATAACTTTTAAAGAATGGAAAGCAAAAAAACCAAACAAACACAAATGGCGTAATAAACGTTGGGGAGTTTTATTATTTATGAATTTTTTATTTTGGGCTTCGTTCTTTTTTGATTTGTCTGTATTAGAAGGTTCTTTAAGCGGTTCTCGTTTTTTTGGTATCTATTTAATGGATCCATACAATGCACTACAACAAATGTTTGTTGGAAGTAGAACAGGTTATTTTGCCATGCTAACTACCAACTTTTTTATTGGCTTTTTTGTAATATTAATGTTTTACTTTTTAATGGGTGGAAGAACCTTTTGTTCTTGGCTTTGTCCGTATCACTTTTTAGCAGAAAATGCAGAAAAATTACATAATTATTTCGTAAAAAAGAAAAAAATTAAAGAACATACTTATGATATTAGAATAAAATATATCTTTTGGATTGGCTTTTTGTTATTAACAGTCTTTACCAAAACATTGGTGTTTGAAACTATAAATCCTGTTGGAATAATTTCAAGAGCTATAATATATGGACCAGGATTATTATTGCTTTGGGTAGTTGCCTTATTGCTTTTTGAAATTGTATATGCAAAACGTTTTTGGTGTAGATATGTTTGTCCGATAGGAGTTACGTATAGTGCGCTTAAAAAAGTATCACCAGTTGGTGTAAAATTCGATTTGGATAAATGTGGACATTGTAGAGATTGCCAAGATGTATGTTTAGTTCCTCATGAATTATGGTTTGTAAAACGTGGTGAAGCAACTAAAGAAATCCATTTTACAGGAGCAGATTGTACCAATTGTGGCTTATGTGTAGATGTATGCTACGGTGATGCGCTAAGTATGACCATAAAAGGATTTGATAAAATAACATAAAAAAGTAATTTATTACACTACTAACTAAATACTAAAAATGGAAAATCAACAAACATTAATTACTGTTAAAGAGCTTACTAAAAAGTTCAAAAAAACAACGGTAATTGAAAAATTAAATCACGACTTTAAAGCAGGAGATAGAATAGCTTTAATCGGTCAAAATGGAGCAGGAAAAACTACCTTAATTCGTAGTATTCTTGGTTTGTATAATTACGAAGGAAGTATAGAAGTTATGGGAATGGATCCTCGTACACAACGAGAAAAAATATTGCATCATATTGGTTTTGTACCTCAAATACCACCTCCAATTAAGATGACGGTTGGTGAAATGTTGGAGTTTTTTGGGACTTTAACTAATACCGATAAACAAGATTTTATTGATATTAGCGAAAACTTAGGTTTAGATGTACAAAGTAATTTAGACAAGCCTTTTATGAAACTTTCTGGTGGAATGAAGCAAAAATTATTGGTATCATTTGCCTTAGGTAGAAAACCAGATATTTTATTAATGGATGAGCCTGCAGCAAACCTCGACCCAAAAGCACGAGAAATTCTTTTTGATTATTTACATAAATTTGATAAAAATGCCTTGATGATTATTAGTTCACATAGAATTGATGAGGTTGAAGGCTTAGTAAATAGATTAATTGAAATGGATTTAGGTAAAATTGTGGTGAATAAAGAAGTTTGATTTTTAAGAGACAAGACAAAAGAGATAAGAAACAAGATTAAAGATTTAAGACAAAATGAGAAAACAATTATTAAACAGAACAAATAATCTTTCTTTTGGAAAGAATTTAAAATGGATTTTGATACTTTTAGTACTATTCATTTCTTGTAATAAAGAAGTAGATTTTAAACCACAAGCCATCAATTTTGATAGAGATGCTTGTCATGTTTGTAAAATGGGATTAACAGACCAAAGGTTTAATGTACAAGCTATAAATGCGTATGGAGAAGTGTGGTTTTATGACGATTTAGGATGTCTTGCCGAAGAAATGAGAGATACAAATCAATGGAATAAATGGAAAGGTGATAAAGTTAAATTCTGGATTGGCGATTACAATAAAGGAAACTTAAAAGACAACTGGATTGATGCAGAAACAGCTTTTTATACCTATGGAATTCATACACCAATGGATTATGGTTATGTGGCTCATTCAACAAAACCTACAAAAGAAATAGCGTATTCTTTTAAAGAAACTTTAAAACGCATAAACCAAGGAAAAACAAAAAGAGAAAACTATATTCAAGAGAATAAGTTAATGATGAAAGAGGATACACATCCAGATAAATAAAAATATTACGTACTACTACATACTAACTAAATTATAAAAAATGAATACTTTTTCAAGTTTAAAACAAATTATCCATTCAGATATTCGACAAAATTTACGTTCTCGTTGGTTTTGGGCATACAGCATCCTTTTTGGAGGTTTTGTAGCCATTATGTTTACTTCAGGAATTACCGAATCACAAATTATAGGATTTGTAGGTTTAAGTAGATTAATGGTAACCTTTATGCAAATTTCTATGGCAATATTGCCTATTTATGTGTTAATATCAACAGTTCGTTCTGTTGTTGGTGATCGTGAGAACTCTGTAATGGAATATATTTTATCTTTTCCCATCTCATTTACCAGTTATTATTGGGGAAAATTATTAGGTAGATTTATTATTATTTATACACCCGTTTTTATCGCTTTATTAGGTTCGGTTATTTGGGCATTAATTACAGGAATTGATGTGCCTTGGGATTTATTTTTCTTATACAGTGCCTTATTAGCCTCTTTGGTATTCTTCTTTTTAGGATTGAGTATGTTTATTTCTGCCAGAGCAACATCGCAAGACATTGCTGTAAGTACAGCCTTTATTATTTGGTTGTTTTTAGTGGCATTTATCGATTTAATACTTATTGGTATAATGTTGCGTATGAGAGGTAACCCTGATTTAATTATCGGTTTAGGAATGTTAAATCCCTTACAAGTATTTAGAACAGGAAGTTTAATATTATTTGACCCACAATTAACCGTTATGGGAACAGCTTCTTATTATGTTTTAGATACCATAACAAGAACGGCTTTTATAATATTTTCAATACTTTATCCAATTGGTTTAGGATTGGTATTTGCTTATTTTGGAAATAGATATTTTAACAAACACGATGTAGTTTAGAGATGAAAATAATGAAATCATTTATATATTTATTTGGCTTATTGATGATAATGAGCTTGTATTATTCTTGTGGAAATACGAATACTTCCCATAATAATGGATTATTCAAATATACTCCAGACACTACCAATTTACCAGAATTGGCTATTTTTTTAGAAAAAGATCAAAGAGATGTAATCATTAATGAAGTAACCACACTTTCTAACGGAAAAAAACGTCCTAAAGGTATCATTGCAGTTCCACAAGATGGAGATGATTTTAGACGTGATTCTTTAGATGAGGTGTATTGGCCAAAAGTAAGCATTCGCCAAGGCGATTTTAGAGGAGCTTCTATCCGTTCTGGAAGATGCCAAGATGTTGATTTTACAAAATCAGATTTTAGACTTGCCGATGTAAGATGGACTATTTTTGACAATGCTAAATTAGACAGTATTAACTTTAGACAAAGTAGATTATTTCACGTTCACGTTAATAAAGCAACTTTAAATAATTGTGATTTTGTAGGTGCAAATATGTTTGGAATGGAAGGACATTTTACTCAAATGCGAAATTGTGATTTCTCTGGAGCACTTATGAAAGATTCAGAGTTTCTAGAAAGTGATTTAACAGGTTCAAAAGCAATAAAAGCAAAGCTATTTAGAGCAGTTTTACTAAAATCTAAATTAGATAGTTGCGATTTTTCTTATGCAGATTTTACAGGAGCTGGTTTAGAAGAATCTAGTTTTGTTCATTCTAGATTATGGCACGCTAATTTTCAAGGAGGACATTTACAAGGGACTAATTTTGAAGGAGCAGACTTAAAAGGTTGTAATTTCTTTGGAACAGAGTTTGAAAATACCAATTTTAAAGGAGCAATTAACATTCCAAAAGAAATAAAACCCTTTATTAATAAAGAAGGTCTGGCAACAGGGATTTGGCAAGATGCAAAATAATTTATAATGAAGACTTTTCTAAAATATGGCATCTTGTTTAGCGTTTTATTTTTAATAATAAACGCTGTAAAACCACAGAAAAACTTAGACTTTTTATTAGACAAAAATAAAAGTAAAGTGCATTGGTTTTGTGATCATCACGTTGGAGAAATTCAATTTATTGAAGGTAAAGTAGTGTATCGATATGGAACACCTTATCAAGCCAATTTTACCATAGATATGCCAACTATGATGGATACTGATATTGATAACAAATTAATTAAAGGCACATTAGAAAACACTTTAAAATCAGCTGTTTTTTTTGATGTTAAAAATTATCCTAAAGCCTATTTTATTTCTGATGAAATCACACCAATAAACGATACTTTATATTCTATTCAAGGTGATTTTGTATTGTTTGATGCAGGAATTTGTCATGATTTTAATGGAACATTTAAAATAAAAAAAGACAGTTTATATTTTAATGTTAAAGATATTGTATTAGATAGAACAGATTGGGCTATTTATTACGGTTCACGCAATAACCCTAATCCAAAAGAAGAAGAAGAAGGTATTGTAGTGTCAGATACTATAAAAATTGGAGTGGATATTGTTTTGGTATTGAAAAAATAAAAGGTTATTTTTTACTAGCATTGGTTTTATTTCAATATTTTTAAGTGCAGAAACTAAAGCTTAGAATAGTTGTACAAAATAAACTTTGTTTTTCGGTTTTTTTTAAAATAAAAATTAAACAAACAACAATTTATTTAGGCTCAACTTGTAAATTGTGTTGATGTGAATTTATTAACCACAAAGACCACAAAGTTTCTACACAAGGTACACAAAGCTGTATGCGAATTATTAAAATCAAAAAACAAATCTAAAAAAAATATTAAAGATATGTTTGTGTAAATGGAACAATTTTCCCGAACAGCTTAGTGAACATAGTGCCTTCTTAGTGTCCCTTGTGGTTAATTTAACAACGCAATTTCAAACTAGAGCCTTTATTTAATACCAAACAGCTTATCAAACAACGATTTTTTTTCTGCTTTAGGCATTTGTTTTAAGGTTTCAGAAGGTTTAGATCCAAAACCAAGTATTTCTGCTTTATGGCAGTTATTTACAATAATATCTTCTACCATATCATCGTAATTGGTATTGCGTTTAGCAAAATATTCAACTAAGAATTTTTCTGAGGCTTCCATACCATCAATTGCTTCAATAGCCGTTAAAGCACGGTAAAGAGGAGTGATTGCTTCTATAACTTTATCACTTACAGGTCTTCGGTATGCTGTATATCCTGTTACTTCTCTATCTGCGTTTACTTCGGTAACAAAATCGGTTACAACCCAATAATAACGACCATCTTTAGCTAGATTTTTAACTACTGCCATTACATTTTCTCTATCTTTTATATGTTGCCAAACAATTTCAAACATAATTCTTGGCATATCTGGATGACGAATACAATTATGAGGAGAACCCACAAGCTCTTCTTCTGTATAACCAGCTACTTTACAAAAGACCTCATTTGCATAGGTAATTATACCTTTTGGGTCAGTTTTACTTATTAACACCTCTTCATCTGGAATTAATATTTCTTCATCTATAACAGCAGGTCTGTCTTTTTTTGTTAGTATTTTACTCATGATTTTATATGTTTAAATTGTAGTACTCAAAGGTGCACTTTTTTATTAAAATAATTAATTGATTTTTCTATTTAAAATTTCCAATTCTATAACTAAATCGGTGTTTGGAGGCACTTTATATCCATCACCTTTTTCGCCATAAGCCAATTTAGCAGGAATAAACAACATGGCTTTTTCTCCATACTGCATTTTTTGTAAGCCTTCTTTTAGTCCTTTTATTAATTTTGCTTTATCGCTATACAACATAATTAATGAATGGTATTTATTATCTTGGTCAAATTGTTCATCATATTGGTTAAACATTTCAGCAGTTTTTAAAACCGTAGTACCAAACAGAGATCCATCTTCTAAAAAACCTGCAAAATCAACATAAACTTGGCTGCCTTTTTTTGGTTTCTCGCCTATACCGTCTTTTGTGGTTAAAATTCGTAATCCAGAAGGGTAGGCTTTCGCTAATTTTTTATTATTAAAGAAAAAGCGTTTCATCTGCTTTTTAGCTTTTTTAGCATTATCTGTACGTTTTTTTATTTTGGCGTATTCTTTGTTTTTCTTTTCGGTGTATTTAGTATAGTAATCAGAAAAAGTTTTTTTTGCATTAAAACGAGTTGCTTCTTTTCCTTTTTTAATGATATTTACCGAAATTATGTTATCCTTTTTCTCAATTTTATCAAGTATATCAACACCTTTGACTAAATGAGCAAAAATGGTGTATTTTCCATCAAACGAAGGTGTTTCTTTTAGTGTAATAAAAAACTGTGTATTGTTGGTATTTCTCCCTCTATTTGCCATAGATAAAACACCTTTTTTATTGTGAGTAAATATAAAATTCGCTTCATTATCAACAGGTTGTTCATCTTCAAAATCAAAACCAACATCTTTTGTTTCGTGATTATTTATTGCCTGTATGATGTTTTTGTCTTTGGTTAAAAGCATTCCATCAAAAAACTTTTTACTTTTTAATTTATCTGTAATAAAAGGATGTTCACCTTTAGCTAATAATATAAAATTTGCAACCGTAATAGGTGTTTTATCAAACGATAATTGCGCAATCATTATACCTTTAGTTGTATTGATTTCTGCATAAATACCATCATTTAGATCAGGATATTTATCTTTAGTGCAAGAAAACAAACTAATCAGTAAGGTTAAAATAAATAACTTCTTCATTATATACGTTTTAAAAAAGGTTGATTAATAGTAGTTAGCAAGTTCAAAGGTACGTTATTTTTTTATAAAAATAAAAAAGGTAAAAACATCTTTTATATAATTATCACAATATAATATGACATTATATTTAAAAATAAATCAGCTTCTTTTTAGTGTCTTTACAAAAGTAGTATGTATTTGTTTACAGCAAAAACGCAATAAATAGAATCTCTATTCTTGTTCTGTTCCTCTAAAAAACCTACCCTTTAATTAAATGAGCAAAATTAGCAATAACACGTTCGTGTTTTTTAACAAACGGATTGGTATCATCCCAAACATAACCTGCTAAAACTGAACAAATTTGTCTTTTTACTTCCTTATTTTCTGGTTGATAGAAAAATAATTCTTGTAAATTACCAGTGTACCACTCATCTACATAGGTTCTAAATACAGCAACTCCATGCTCAATTGGAGCAACATATTCTTTTTCCCAATCTACTTGTTCTCCTTTTAATTCTTTTGCAATTAATTTTGCTGCTAACAAACCTGTTTCAGTAGCAAAGGTAACTCCAGAAGAGAAAATAGGATCTAAAAATTCTGAGCTATTTCCTGTTAAAGCATAGCCTTTACCATATAATTGTTTTACTGCTTTAGAAAAATTCTGAATAATAATAGGTTCAAACAAGTATTCCTCTTCTAAATCTAAAAAACGATCTTTGTAATAATCTGATAATTGTAACATTTTATTTAAGCGTTCTGCAGGTGTTCCTTCAAATGAATTAATAAATTCGGTTGGACCTACTAAACCAATACTTGTATTCCCGTTTGAAAACGGAATAACCCATAACCAAACTTGGGTTTCTAAAATATCAAAACTAATTAAAGTTCCTTCTTGTCCTTCTGGACGTCTAACATCTTTTACTTGTGTAAATATAGAAGAGTGTTTAGGTAAGGTTGAAGGAACATCTAAATCTAATATTCTTGGTAAAACTCTACCATAACCACTTGAATCAATTACATATTTTGCTTCAATTTCAGTTTTATTTCCGTCAATGTCTTTCACCGTAGTTACAGAACTTCCGTCAGTATTAAAAACCACATTGGTAACTTCAGTTTCAAAGGCTATTTCTACTCCTTTTTTTTGAGTTTCTTTAGCTAAAGCATGGTCAAATTCAGCTCTTGGCACTTGCCATGTCCAATCCCAACCTTCTTCAAAATGTTTATTACTAAAATCAAAGTTACACACTTCGCCTTTTCTTAAAAAACGAGCACCTCTTTTTGGTTCAAAATTTTCTTTTTTAAGACAATCTAACAAACCTACTTCTTCAAAATGATCCATACATCTTGGTAAAAGGCTTTCACCAATTACATATCTTGGGAATTTAGATTTTTCTATTATTTTTACATTTATCCCATTATTTTTTAAATAGGATGCCGAAACACAGCCAGAAGGACCTGCTCCAATCACTAATACATCAATTATTTCTCTACTCATTTTATTCTAATTAAAAAAAGACTTAAATTTGCCGATAAAGTTAGCTATTTTTTCTAAGTGGCGATATAAAAAAACAAAATAAATATTTTAGATGTTACATATTGATAACGAGTTGAGTTTGAATGACTTTAGTGAAGTATTATTCCACAACAAAAAAATAAAATTAAGCGACAGAACGATAAAAAGAGTAAAAGATAGCTTTATCTTCTTAAAAAAATTCTCCGAAAACAAAGTTATTTACGGTGTAAATACGGGTTTTGGTCCTATGGCTCAATATAAAATTGATGATAAAGACCGTATTCAGCTTCAATATAATTTAATTAGAAGCCATGCTTCTGGTAGTGGTGTGCCTTTAAGTCCTTTGGTAGTAAAATCTGCTATTTTGGCTAGGTTAAATACTATGTGTTTAGGTAATTCTGGAGTTCATCATTCTTTGGTAGAATTAATGGTAGAACTTATCAATAGAGACATTACACCTTTAATATATAGTCACGGAGGTGTTGGAGCAAGTGGTGATTTAGTACAATTAGCTCATTTAGCCTTAGTCTTAATTGGTGAAGGCGAAGTATTTTATAAAGGAAAACGATTAGCAACCAAAGAAGTTTTTGAAAAAGAAGGTTTAACTCCTATAAAAGTAGAATTACGTGAAGGTTTGGCTTTAATGAATGGTACTTCAGTAATGACAGGTATTGGTATTGTAAATGTATTGCAAACTAAAAAATTGTTAAACATTGCAATGGATTGTTCTATTGCTATTAACGAAATTGTAAGTGCGTATGATGATCATTTATCTTTAGAACTAAATCAAGTTAAAAAGCATAACGGACAACAAAAAATCGCCAAACAAATGCGTGATGCTTTGGCAGATAGCAAATTAACTCGTAATAGAGAAGAGCATCTTTATACTGCTGCAGCTGATGATGAAATCTTTAAAGAAAAAGTGCAAGAATATTATTCATTACGTTGCGTTCCTCAAATTTTAGGTCCTGTTTTAGATACGTTAGAATATGTAGAAAAGACCTTAATAAACGAAGTAAATTCTGCTAATGACAATCCAATAGTTGATGTAAAAAATAAACACGTTTATCACGGAGGAAATTTTCACGGCGATTATGTTTCTTTAGAAATGGATAAGCTTAAAATGGTGGTTACTAAATTAAGTATGCTTTCTGAACGTCAATTAAACTACCTTTTAAATCATAAACTAAACGATATTTTACCTCCATTTGTAAATTTAGGTAAATTAGGTTTAAATTTTGGTATGCAAGGTGTTCAATTTACGGCAACTTCTACTACTGCAGAAAATCAGACTTTATCTAATCCTATGTATGTACACAGTATTCCAAATAATAATGACAATCAAGATATTGTTAGTATGGGAACAAACGCAGCTACAATGACAAACAAAGTAATTGAAAATTCTTTTGAAGTATTGGCTATTGAAATGATTACCATTGTTCAAGCCATAGAATATTTAGGTTATCAAGATAAAATATCATCTAATTCATTAAAAGTATATAACAATGTTCGTAAAATTGTACCTCCTTTTAAAGAAGATCTTATTATGTATCCGTTTGTAAATAACGTTAAAGAAATGTTGATGGAAATATAAATTAATAAATGTTTACTTCTTCCGTTTTTTAAATACTAATAGTAAAATTATAAACAACGCATATCATGAAAAAAAATGTATTAATTATCGCAAGTTTATTATTAATAAGCTCACTTTTTGCTCAAAAAACGGCTCGTGTAAGAGTTGGAAGTGAATTTGGATTTATCAAAACAGATGGAACATTTTTAATTAAACCGCAATATTTAAAAGCAGGTGATTTTTCCGATGGATTGGCAGCAGTTTTTGATGGTGAAAAATGGGGTTTTATCAATAAACAAAACCAGGTAGTTATTGATTATCAATTTGAAAGAGCCAAATCTTTTAAT
>Ga0256840_1003809_pt1 | contig 11840 bp, 9 predicted proteins | sample 355202metaG_FD_185969 | JGI IMG/M metagenome (GOLD analysis project Ga0256840, IMG submission 185969) | Hydrothermal vent microbial communities from Mid Atlantic Ridge, Atlantic Ocean - 355-202 | ecosystem: Environmental > Aquatic > Marine > Hydrothermal vents | place: Atlantic Ocean: Mid...
GTAGAAGATGGGGATCTGGTTTTGCGTAAAGAGTAAACTTTAATTGTGAATTACGTAGCAACAAGGGGGCAAAAGCCCCCTTTTTTATTGTTTATTTGACGTAAAAATGATTGCATTTTAGCTTGATTGCGTCTCGCAAAATATATGTCAATAAGGAGTTGGCGGTATTTTCAGGTCAGGGAAAAAATTTCTTCGTGGTTAAAACAAAAAAAGTATATTCATACAAATTAGGCTGCATAAGCATGCCACTACCACTCCAGCATTGTCCAAAACCATTCAAGAGTCAACTCTTTCTGAACGCAAGATTGCTCAAAAAGACAAAAAGCCTTCTGGCAATCACCTTTTTGAGACGTAACTGCAAAAAATAAAAATTTGCATTTTTTTTGAACGAACTGGTTTGCAACCTCTTTAAATCATTGAATATTTGTTTTGCGATCGTAAGGCGAACGAACAGGTAAAAGTAAAGTTTTTGCAGGCATATCTTTTGATCAAGTTTGTTCTAAAAATAACATTGACTATCGTTTGCTTAAACCTTATCGTCCTCAAACTAGTGGCATGGTTGAACGTTTTCATGGCCGTATATCAGAAATGCTTAAACAAACCAAATTTACTTCAAGCAGTGAATTAAAACAAGCCCGTTATCTTCGTTTGGATAGCCATCGCATTCCCCAAAGTTCATTAGGATATCTTACACCCATTGAAGCTTTAAAAAAATGGCAAAAATCACACCCTCATCTTTTTAAAAAATCTGTCTATAACGAAACTAAACCCGACAGTAAAATGAAGATCGCAACATCGCCTAACAGGTGCATATTCGACTTCGCTAACGCTTCGTCCAAATTCCTCGCTACGCTTGGAACTTCGGATATCTTCGGAACGTTAGCCGAAATTCCGCACGTCGCCTTTGGGATATTTAAAAATATGAGAGAAATCATATTAAGGAGATGATGAAAATGGCTGAAAAACAAAATATAACAGAAGAAATCAAAATAGATAGCAACTTAGAAATCCTAAAAAAACACTTTCCAAACTGCTTTGATAAAGACGGAAATTTCAATCTTGAAAAATTCAAAGAGGAAATAAAAATACAGGAGATAAATCTCTCAAAAGAAAGTTATTCTTTAGAATGGCTTGGGAAAAGTTATGCAAGGGTGCTTACTTTTGAGCCTGCCAGAACACTTCTAAAGGCAGATGAAAATTGGAACAACAAACCTGAGAATAAAAGTTCTGGCAATATCCTCATAAAAGGGGATAATCTTGAAGTATTAAAACACCTTGTAAATGCCTATCACGAAAAAATAAAGATGATTTACATTGATCCCCCTTACAACACGGGAAATGACGGCTTTGTATATCAGGATGACAGAAAATTTACAGTAGAGGAGCTTGCAGAACTTGCAGGAATTGATGAAGAACGGGCAAAGAGAATACTTGACTTTGTAAATTCAAAGAGCAACTCCCACTCCGCATGGCTAACCTTTATGTATCCACGCCTTTACGTTGCAAGGAGGCTTTTGAGAGAGGATGGAGTTATCTTTGTGAGTATTGATGATAATGAAATAGCACAACTAAGAATTTTGATGGATGAGATTTTTGGGGAGGAGAATTTTGTGGCAAATTTTATATGGACAGGGCGGAGTGGAGCGGAAGACGATTCAGCAATAAGAGTCAATCATGAGTATATCTTAATGTATTGTAAATCCAAAAACGATCTTATTGTTGGATTAGATATAAAACAAGATGATAAATTTCCATATTATGATTCTAACAAAAAGAGATATTATAAAAGGCAATTGTTAAGAAAATGGGGCGATCATAGCAGAAAAGAAGATAGACCTAATTTATATTATCCTATTAAAAGTCCTAATGGTAAATATTTTTATCCCAAATTGCCTGATGGCAATGATGGTTGTTGGAGATGGGGTAAAGAAAAAATGCAAAAGGCTATTGAACAAGGATTAATCGAATTTGCATTAAATAAAAATGGTGTTTTAGAAGCTTATGAAAAAATCTATGAAGATGATGAGAGCAGAAAGAGAAAGAAATTTAAAAGTTTACTAAATGATGCTTCCTATACTTCTGAAGGGACAAAAGAAATAAAAGAATATTTTAATGGTATAAAAGTTTTTGATAGACCTAAACCATCAAAACTTATGTTAAAATTGTTAAAAATATCTAATTCATCAATCTCAGATATTATCCTCGACTTCTTCGCAGGCTCTGGAACCACAGGCGATGCGGTGATGCAACTTAATGCAGAAGACGGTGGCAATCGTAAATTTATCCTTGTGCAACTTGATGAACCTATTGATCCAAAGAAAAACAAAACTACTTATGATTTTGTAAAAAATGAACTTGGTGAGGAAAACCCAACCATCTTTCATATATGTAAAGAGAGACTTGTGCGTGCAGCAAAAAAGATAAAAGAAGAAATTATAAACAAAAAGATTGAGGAAAAAGAAAAGGAGATAAAAGAACTTGAAAGTAAACTTGATGTAAATGGGGATAACAAAGAGAAAATTGAAGAATTAAAAAAGGAAATAGAAGCACTCAAGAATCAAGACCTGGGATTTAAGATTTTTGAAACTATCCCTATATGGGAGGATTATTTAAGGGATGAAAAGGAATTAACAGAACAAACCACTCTTTTTGACGAAAGCAAACTAACAGAAGAAGATTTGAAGGCACTACTTATTACTTGGAAAACCTATGATGGTATACCACTTACCGAAGAATGTAAAGAAGTAAGATTGAACAATTATACTGCATACTATTGTAACGGCAATCTTTATTTACTTCATAAAGATTGGAAAACAGAAAACATAAAAGCATTGCTTGAAAAGATAGACAGGGAAAAGGACTTTGTGGTGGATAAAGTAATAGTATTTGGATATAACTTTACGAGTAAACATTTGCGGGAAATAGAAGAAAATATCAGGAATTACTCCAACAAAAAGCAGATTGAAATTGAAACAATTTTAAGGTTCTAATGGGTGTAACTATGAAAAGAGAATTTGTATTTGAAAGAAATTTGCCCCATCAGACCAAAGCCGTTGAGAGTATTATCAAAGTATTTGAAAATCTACCTATAAAAGTCCCATCTGGTGCTTTCTCAAACTTTGTAAATCCAACTTTGGATAATAAAGAAGATTCTGAAACATACAACAGAAACATTTCAGAGTTGCAAAAAGAGAACAACGTTGCTTTTGATATGAAGCCGACTTTTAACAACATAATTGACGTAATGATGGAAACAGGGACTGGTAAAACCTATACTTACACAAAAGCAATGTTTGAACTGAACAAACATTACGGAATTTTTAAATTCATAATCCTTGTGCCAACCCTTTCTATTAAGGCAGGAACAAAGAATTTTCTTAAATCTGACAGTGCACGGGAACATTTTAAAGAGCAATACGGGAAAACGATAACCCTGCACATTGTAGAGAGCCAAACAGGTAGAAATAACAAGAAAAACTATATGCCAACATCAATAAGCGAGTTTGTGAGGGTAGATAAAAATGATAAGGATTCCATTCAGGTATTGCTCATCAATGCGGGGATGTTAAACTCCGACACAATGAAAAAAAATTTTGATAGGACTCTTTTTGATAAATACACCAAGCCCATTGATGCGCTTGCTGCAACAAATTCTTTTGTAATAATAGATGAGCCACATAGATTTGCACAAGAAAATAAGACTTGGGAAAATATAGAAGCGTTAAAGCCACAATATATTATTCGCTTTGGTGCTACCTTTCCTGAAAAAGAAATTAAAATTAAAAATTCGTTAGGTAAGAAAGAAAAGATTAAAGTAAAAGATTATCAAAATTTAATTTACACTCTCACAGCAGTTGATGCTTTTAATCAAAATCTTGTGAAAGGAGTAATAGCATATATTGAGGAATTTGAAGAAGGAAAAAATGTTTTTGTGAGGTTGGTAAACACAGATGGAAAAGAGGCAACCTTTGAACTTGTGGATAAAAGTAAAAAGACCAAGTTTAAATTGAGGAGGAAAGAAGAATTAAAAAATATTCATTCCAATCTGACGGGACTTTTTATTGAGAAATTAAATAAAACAGAAGTATTGTTATCAAACGGATTATCTCTTAAAAAAGGGGATAAAATAAATCCTTATTCTTATGCAGAGACTTTGCAGGAGAGAATGATTAAAAGAGCAGTTGAAAACCATCTCAAAATAGAAAAAGAGTTACTTACACAAAACCCAAGAATTAAACCGTTAACATTATTCTTTATTGACAATATAGAGGAATATCGGAACAAAGACGGTTATTTACGAAAAGCACTTGAACAATCCATTAAAGCCGTAGCTGAGGAGTATTTGAAAGCAGAAACGGATCCATTTTATAGACAGTATTTAGAAAGAACGTTTAAAAATATTGAATTAACACACGGTGGTTATTTTTCAAGAGATAATGTGGAGAATGATGAGAAAATAGAAAAGGAAATAAATGAGATTTTACATGATAAGCAAGCTTTGCTTGATCTTGAGAATCCAAGAAGATTTATATTTTCCAAGTGGACGTTAAGAGAAGGTTGGGACAATCCGAATGTTTTTCAAATAGTGAAATTAAGAAGTAGTGGAAGTGAGATAAGTAAATTGCAGGAAGTTGGAAGGGGTCTCCGATTACCATTAAACGAGTATATGAGCAGGGTAAAAGATAGGCAGTTTTATCTAAATTACTACGTTGATTTTACCGAGAGCGACTTCGTAGATAGATTGATAAATGAGATCAACGAAAAATCCCGTGCAATTTCCAGAGAAGTTGTACCTGAAAAACTAACTGATAATATAGTTAAAAGAATTCTGGAATTTTATCCAACCACTTATGAAAATGAGGAAAAACTCTTTGAAGATTTTATAATGAACAAAAAAATAATAGATTTTTCACATAAATTTAAAAAAGGCGGTTTTGAATACATAAAAAGAAATTTTCCAGTTATATTTGATGGTGTTGATTCCAATAAGGTTAGAAGCGCGAAAAAAGAGAAGAAAAAAATCAAGGTTAGGACGGGCAAATACAATGAACTAAAAGAGTTATGGGAAGAATTAAATCAAAAAGCCATTCTTGAATACAAAATTGAAAATGAAGATGAATTTAAGAAGCTTTTTACAGAATTTATAAAAGAGATGATAAGTAAAATAACCAGCAACATAATAAGAGATAGAAAAGTAGAGGTAAAAATAGAAGAAGGGGAGGCCGTTTCAAAAGAGGAGTATTTAACTGATAGTGTAGAAATTATACCTGTGGTTACCATGACGTATAATAAGTTTTTGAAAGAGCTAGCCAAAGCGATCAAGGCCAATCCAAACACTTTACATGAAGTTTTTAAAGCATTGAAAAGCAATTTTGACGTCAACAACTTCTTAAATATGACAACCATAAGATCCATCAAGCAGGGATTTGATAACTTTATGCTTTATAAGTCAATAGATAAGTTTGGTATTGCTTATCAGAAAATATCACATACCGTGCATCCAACTAAGTTAACAAATGAAAAAGGAAATCCATTAAATAAAATAGATGCTTCTGACATAGGGATATTTCATTCAGAAGAAACAGTAGCAGAGAGTTATTACTTTGAAGACCTGTTTTATGATTCTGAACTTGAGAAAGAAAACATAATTACGGAGATTGATGAAGTAATTGTTTTTACAAAGATACCTAAGAATTCAATAAAAATTCCTGTCGCAGGTGGTGGGAGCTATTCTCCAGATTTTGCTTACGTTTTAAAGACAAAAAATGGAGAAAAAAGACTTTACTTTGTAGTAGAAACTAAGAACGTTGATTCTAAAGATGAGCTTAGAAAAGAAGAACTCCAGAAAATAAAACATGCTGAAGTTTTTTTTGGAGATAAAATCAGATTTGAAACTCAATTTAGTAATAATAAGATACTTGATTTGATAAAAGAGATAAAGAGATAATTGTTGCATTTCGCAAAATTGTATGCCAACAAGGGGTTGGCGGTATTTTCAGGCCAGGGAAAAAATTTCTTTGTGGTTAAATATAAAGTTCTGTTTTTTTAATTGCCATAACATCCACCTTTTACGTTTAGGAATATCTGCTTAAATCAGGGATTCCTAAAGTTTTGTCTCCATCCACAAAAAAAGTTTTTGCAGGGGCATCTTATAAATTGACATGCTTAACAAAGAGTTATTTTATTCGTAAGTTTTTTGATACGGCCCAGGGGACTGTACGGTCAGATAAAGCTCCTTGTGATCGACGTTTCGTTTATTTCTTTGTTGCCATTTTTATTTCCAATTCTCAGATTTGGCCAATTTTTTAATTCCCTAAGTGAATTAATTTATTGATACAGATCAAAACTGTTTGGCCGGGGGAGATGTTCATCCGCTCTGCCTTTGACCTTAGCATTTCAGCGACCAAAACATGTTCTTTTACTTTTAAAAAGACTTTAAGTGTAGCTAGACTTAAGGGCGATATGTCTAGGATTTTGGCCTCAAACGTATTTTCTTGGTTTAGGTACTTACAATTTTTATTGCTGATTAGCAGAATTTGATCTGGCCTTATTCCCAAAGAGCTCCTGCCAAGGGGCCAATTTGGATCTACTTTGATTTTAAAGTGATTACTACAAAAAAATTTTTGGTTATTCTGTGCCTCTACCTTCCCTTCAATTACGTTGTTTACCCCTACAAATTTGGCCACGAATTTATTTTTGGGTTGATTTATTACTTTGTCTATTTCCCCTAACTGTTGAATTTTACCTCGTTTGATTATGCCAATCTTATTGGCCAAAAAAATGGCTTCAACGAAATCGTGGGTTACGTGAAAAAAGGTAAGGCCTGTTTGCTCGTGTATTTTTTTTAAAATAAATAAAAATTCTTCGTGGGTGAGGCGATCCAAAGCGTTTAAGGGCTCGTCTAAAAGCAGTAATTTGGGTCTTATGGCCATGGCTCTGGCCAAGGCAACCCTTTGCTGTTCACCCATACTCAATTGCTTGACCTTACGGGGCAAAAGGTGGGCAATGTTTAAATCCGTGCTAATTGTTTTTATTATTTCTACCTTATTTTTTTGCCCACGAAGTCCATAACCAATGTTTTGCTCCACCGTAAGGTGCGGAAATAGATATTTGCCGTGGCATAAGGTTATTTTTTTTTATGGATAGGTAGCTTGGTAATATCCTCTCCGTTTAAAAGGATCCTGCCCTGATCTAGGGGAGTAAAGCCCGCAATAATTTCCAAAAGCGTAGTTTTTCCACTTCCACTTAAGCCCAACAAGACAAAATAGTCTTTGTTTTTTATTTCTAACCTATCAATTTCCAGGTCAAAATGGCTTAACTTTTTTCTGAGGTTTTCAATAATCAACATAATAGGGATTAAAGTTTTTTCAACGCAAAACTGATTAATTAGCTTAAAAATCTTGCAAATTACCTAAAATTTTTACTGAGACCAAGGTTCCGAGGGATAAAATCAAAATTAAGGTTGCAATGGCCAAAGCCAATTCTATTTTACCCAGAGAAATATTTAAGAATATGGCAATGGGTAAAGTCTCTGTTCGCATTTTGGTCGCGCCTGCCAAAATCAAGGTTGCTCCAAATTCTCCTATGCACCTGGCCCAGGCCAAAACTCCACTGGCAATAAGCCCTTTCTTGGCCATGGGAAGAACTATTCGCCAAAAACTCTCCCAAGGAGTGGAGCCTAACGACTGGGCTACGTATTCGTATCTTTCGTCTATGGTTTCAAAAACAGCCTTGGCCGTTCTGATCACAAAAGGTGTGGCAATAAAAAATTGAGCAATAATAATCCCATTGGGACTAAAGATAGTACTTACGACCTTATCGTTAATAAAACGTCCAACCCCGGTCTGGCTGAAAAAAATTAACAATCCCAAACCAGAAAGCAAAGGAGGTAAAACAATAGGTAAATCTACCAACGTATCTATTAACACCTTGCCTCTAAATCTATATCTGGCAAGTCCATAGCTAACAGGAATGCCAATGAGCAAACTAAAACCGGTAGCAATTATTGCGGATTTAAAAGACAAAGACAAGGCAAAGCGAACTTCTGGAGAAAAAAAGGCCTCTACGAAATCAGAAGCTTTAATATGGCCAACAATGGAAAAAATTACAATTAAAATAAACGAAATAAAAATTATTCCCAATCCATAGATTATTTTTTTTAACATAAAAACGTCCCTTCTTTTGACTTCTTGCCCTGAAAGATGCAATTGTAAAAAATAAAAATTTGCATTTTTTCTTAACAAATTGGCTTGTAACTTGTTTAAATGATTGAACGTTTGTTTAGTAATTGTAAGACGAACAGGTAAAAACAAAGTTTTTGCAGGTGCATCTTGAAAATTACATATAGTTTGTACACGGCCAACGTAGGGCTGCCTCTAGTTTGGGAGCATAAAGCCGTGTTTTTGAAAAATTGTTTTACCCTTGGTTTGCAAATAAGAATAAAACTTTTCGGCCAAAGGTTTATTTTGGCTAAAGGTTAGCAAAGCAACAGGAATAGTCTTAATCAAATTATAATCTTTGGATATAGAAACAATGTCTATCTTGTCTTTATTTTCTAAAGCATCTGCGCGCCACACAATAGCTGCATCTACTTGTTTTTCCAATACGTAGAGCAGGACCTGTTTTACTGAAGCGCCTTTTACTACTACGTTTTTTAAAATTTTTTTAGTTATATCTGGATGAAATTTTTCAGCTCTTTTAAATATTTTTTTACAGGTCTTACCAATGGCAATGTTTTCATCACCCAAGGCCACCTTAATGTCCGGTTGGCTCAAGTCTAAAAGCGAGGTTATGTGCTTTGGATTGCCTTTAGGAACGACAATAACTGGAATGTGCTTGGCAATGACAAAATATTTAGCCACTAATTTTTTTGCCTGTAGCTTTTTCACATAAAAAATAGAACCAGGGATATATAAGTCTCCTTTTTTACTAGAAATAATCTTAGCATACAAATAACCACTTCCTGCATAATCACAGATAACCTTAACCCCATTTTCATGGCCAAACTTTTTACTAATTTCATCCATGGGCTTTTGCATCCCTGCCCCCGAATAAATGTATAATTCTTTTTTTACCGTTTTTTGTTCTGTTTTAGACGAACAACCAACCACCAACAAGCTGATCACCAACAAAATAACTGTTTGGAAAATAAACCTTTTCACTTTCAATCCTTCCTAACAATTTTTATTGACGCAACTGCAAAAAACAAAAAACTTGCTTTTCCTCTTAACAAATTGGGCTATAATCTATTTAAATGATTGAATATTTATTTTGCGATGTTAAACCAAACTGAGGAAAACAAAGTTTTTGCAAGCGCATCAAAAAGTATGTTTTTTTGAGTTATTGAAGCAATACATGTGTTACTAGTTCTTTAATTTCTTGATCAGTTAAAGGTCGTTTTTTTTGTAAAGAAAGTTCCTTGATCTTAGGGACGAGTTGTTTGAGTTGGGCAGGGTTTAATTCAAAACCAAGTTGAGCAAGTTTAGACTTGATCGCGTTTAAGCCTGACTTGGCTCCAAGGGCAAAATAATGGTTTAGACCCAACTTTTCAGGCGGAAAGGGTTCGTACGTTTCCCTTGCTTTGTACAGGGCCTCTACGTGTAAACCGGTTTCACAAAAAAACAATTTCTGCCCTAAGATAGGCTTAAATTCAGAATACGTGGTTCCGGTTTTAGCTGCCACTTGTTTGCTTAAGTCAACTATTTGGGGCAAATCGTACTTTTTGTTTTGTTTGCGAAAATAAAGATAAGCCGTTACTTCTTCTAGGGCAGCTAGACCTGCGCGCTCACCCAGGCCTAAAAGGCACGTATCTACCCAGTTTGCTCCTGCCTGTAAGGCCGTTAGGGCATTGGCCGTAGCTAGACCAAAGTCATTGTGGGCGTGAATAGATAGTTCTAATTCGGGAAACTTGGACTTAAAATCCTGCACTAATTTAACTACGCTCAAAGGATCCCACCAGCCCAAGGTATCAGAAAGTCTGATCCTTTTAACCCCTTCCTCTCGGGCTACAGCAATTATGGTGAATAAAAATTTTTGCTCCGCTCTACTTGCATCCTCCAAGCCTAAAGAAACGAAGTCAAAGTGTTTGGTTGCGAGAGGAAGGAGTTTTTTTAATCTAACCACTAAATCACTGGGATTAATTTGAAGTTTTTTTTCTAGTTGAGTATTGGAGACCGGGATGCTTAGATTTAACTTGCTTCCTTTAAACAAAGAAGTTGCCAGACGAATATCTGTCTCCTTTAACCTGCACCAAAAACTTATTTGGGCAGAAAAGTTAGCCACCTCTTGCCAGAGTTCTTGCAAGCACTTGTCTTCTTTTATCACCCCAAGCTCAACTTCTTCTATCCCGCTTGCAAGTAAAGTTTTGGCTATTTTAGTTCTAATTTCCTGATCAAAGTACACCCCGTAGCGCTGCTCTCCTTCGCGCAAGGTTGCATCTAAAATGGCCATCTTCTTATAGTTCCTCAAATCGCCACACCGGGCCAAAGACTGCATTATAAACGTTTTTTACAAAGTTGGGAAATCCTTCAAAGCCAACGTAAACCCCGCATTGTTTGGGTTGGGGAAAAAGCACAAAACCTGTTTTTAACTTGTGCGCCAAAAAATTTTCCTTGATCCCGCCCATAAAAACGTCTGGTTGCAAGTGCAACAATAGTTCTTCTAATTGGTCTTCTGAGGCATCATCTACAAAATACGTCCCATCTTTAGCATTTTCCCAGGCATCTGCATAGGTGTTAAAATCGCCAAATTGTGAACCTGTAAAAATTACTTTCATTCCCATGTCCTGTTCCAAGACGTTAATCAACATGCCCATTCTAGCCGCCCCAAAAAACAATCCTGCTTTTTTTCCACGTAGTTTGCGTAGATAAGGCTCGGCTTTTTCTTTGGCCAACTTAAGCTCTTTGGCTATAACCTGTTCTGCCTTTGACTCTAGCTCAAAGTATTCAGCAAGCTTGCGCAAGCTGGCACAGGTTTTGGATAAACCAAAGAAATTGGCCTTTATAAAAGGAATCTTGTATTTTTGTTTCATTTTTTGGGCCAGCAATTTTCCGCTGCTTTGACAAATGAGCAGATTTAAATCCACACCTGCGCTGGTCATAATTTTTTCTAGGTCAGCTTTACCTGTAAAAATACAGTGAACGTCTATACCTATCTTGGCCAGCAACCGGATCAGCACTTGGGACTCACCATTTATATTGTAATCTCCAATAATGTTCACCAAAGGTTTAGCACTCTTGCGCGGCAAAGATTTTTTGCCCACTAAAAACTTAAAAATATTTTCATAAGCCACTTTATGTCCATCGGATTGGCTGGCGCCTTTAAACCCAGGGCAATCAATGGCAATAACAGGCTTATTTAACTTTTCAGTCATCAAGTTGCAAAGGCCAAAGACGTCTTCACCAGTTAGCCCCGGGGCACAGGTAACATAGACAAAAATACAAGGGACCTTGGGACAAAGCGCATTAACTTCTAAAATGGTCTGCTCTAGCTTAGCCAGGCCACCAAAGATAACCTCTTTTTCATGTAAATCCGTACTAAATACTTTATAACTTTTTCCGCGCACGTTTGCCCCGTAAAAGGCGCAACCAATGTGCCCATGGACGATGTGCGCAGCCTCGGTTAAGGGGGCCAACATCCATCTTGCTCCATAATAGGCACAACTACGCTGGGTTATTTTGCCAGGCTCGGATGGAGTATTACACTTAAAATTCGCGCATTCCAGAGGCATCTTGGTTTTAGGCAAGACGTTATCTACGTTTAGCATTTGCTAATTCTCCTTAATTTTAAAAACAAAAGCAGGGCTAGTCCCTCCCCAATTAAGTTTGAGTCTTTGCCCTGCT
>Ga0256840_1003810_pt1 | contig 11832 bp, 11 predicted proteins | sample 355202metaG_FD_185969 | JGI IMG/M metagenome (GOLD analysis project Ga0256840, IMG submission 185969) | Hydrothermal vent microbial communities from Mid Atlantic Ridge, Atlantic Ocean - 355-202 | ecosystem: Environmental > Aquatic > Marine > Hydrothermal vents | place: Atlantic Ocean: Mid...
AAATATCGGGAAAATGTCGCAGCCTATGCCGAAGCCCTGCACGCATGCAACCATGAGATAGCGCGTGTACGTGTGGAACTGGAGCAGCTGGAAAAGCAGAAACAACCCTATGCCGAAACGATCGAGATATCCGATCGGGAGGTCGATCATCAGTTGCGTATGCTGGAGCACTTCAGTGAAGAGTGGATACGCAAAACGGAAGTCGCCTCCGAACTTGCCCATGAGCTTACACTGCTCAAGCATGATACGGACGAAAACAGCGGGACACTCCGACACAGGGAACGTGAGATCGAAGCACTTGGCGAAAAGATCGAGGCGCTGGAACTGACACTGCTCAAACAAGAGCTGGAGAGACAGAACACCCTCCTCAAGCTCGAACCGATCGAACAGAAGATCAGAGCGGCGGAGAGAACACTCAAAGAGCTTGAGGCGAAAAAAGCCTATATCGAGTCATCGCATCTGCATCGTATTGCGCAGATCGGAAGTGCCGACCGTCCTGCACTTACCTCCTCTTCTTCTCATGAAGAAGAATGATCTCATACTCCAGATGATCGAGCGGATAGTCTCGCATCAACGCTCTCATCTCTTTGTATCCCAATAGGTTGCGCCCTGCCCCTACACCGCTTTTTTTCATGTACCGAAACATCGCTCTGACATCGGGAAAAGCAAGGGTATAGTACAGCAGCTCTGTCTGCGCGTCGGGAAAATGCTTTTGCAGCAGGGCAGTGACCTCTTCCCTGCTTCGCAGTAATGGCGGCAGTCCGGCGGTACGGTAGAGTGTTTTGAAGGTGTTGGAGGTGAAGATCGCCAGAGAGACGGGTGCCTCCAGTGCAGCGATCCGTTCAAGTGTGCCATTCAAATCCTTTGCCCACTGAAGTGCCGAAGCGGAGAAGATACGGTCAAAACGCTCTTTGCCAAGCTGTGCAAAGGTCTGCGGATCGTTGAAATCCGCTTCGAGGAGGGTCACCCCCTCCCCTTTGGGATGCCGTTCAAGCATCCCTTTGGCAAAATCCACCCCGGTATATGATGTGATGTCCCATGTTGCCATACGGTAGAGCGTCCCGCTTCCACAGCCGATATCGAGGATCGTTGCAGGCGTGTCATTCACAAGAGAGAGCATGCGATCAATCACTTTACGCTGTATGACATTGACCTGGTCGTACGCTTTTGCGTTTTCGGAGAATTCTCGTTGTATCTTCATGGGTACGCGCTCTGCCTTAGAGAAAGTTTTGGGTATTATACGATTGTTTTTGTTAGAGGTTTGTGGATCAAGAGACCCTGATCCTAACATTAAAAGGGAGAAGAATGTTTTGGAAGTTGGGAAGAGTAAAACAATCTGGTAGGATAGGGTCTGGCAGAATTATAACAAGAAAATGTTAACGAAGTGTTAATTGTATGACATTTTCATGACATTTTTTAGATATGGGAACAATTTATGAAGAAAAATTGCTTTGATCTTATCGTTATAGGCAGCGGTGCTGCCGGGATGATGGCTGCGATCACTGCCGCCCGTGCAGGAAGCTCCGTATTGCTGCTGGAGAAACTCTCACGCATCGGTTCCAAGCTCAAAGCTACCGGCGGTGGTCGCTGCAATCTGACCAATACACTGGACAATGAAACCTTCATGTCGCACTTCGGTAGGGATGGGAAGTTCATGATGCCGGCATTGGAGGCGTTCGATCATACCGCATTGCGGAGGTTTTTCAAAGAGATCGGTGTGGAGAGTCATGCACCCGATGGATTTAGGGTCTTTCCCCTGACACACTCCTCCTCTACGATCATCGAGGCGATGGAGAGGGAGATGGCACGTGTTGGCGTAAAAGTACTGTGCGATCAACGGGTCGTCTCTTTGATATGCGATGAGAGTGGTGTCACAGGCGTGAGGACGGAAGAGAGAAGCTTTGAGGCTCCGGCGGTGATCGTTGCCACAGGAGGGATGGGCTATCCGATGCTCGGCGCTGAGGGAGACGGGTATGTGCTTGCGCAGCAGGTCGGGCACACTGTCACTCCGCTGCACCCTGCGATGATGCCACTCAAGACCAAAGAGAAGTGGGTCGCCAACTGCCGTGCGGACACCATCGCAAAGGTCGAGCTGCGCGTTGATATGAAGAAATATAAAAGACTCCATGCCAAAGGGGATCTGATCTTTACCAAAGAGGGGATCAGGGGTCCCGTAGTACTGGATTTCTCACGTGAGATCACCCCGCTTCTGGCAAAGTTTGACGAGGTGCCCTTGATCGCCAACTTTACCAAAGGGATGAACGAGGAGCAGATACGTAGCCACCTGAAGCAAGCGGTCAATAGAGATCCTCAGGCTACAACGCTTGCACTACTGCAGACACTGATACCGGAGTCTCTGGCACAGGAGCTTTGCAAGATGGCAGGAGCAGATCCCGAGATGACGTTGGCAAAACAGCAGGGACAGGCGCGCGACAGGCTGATTAAACTGCTGGTGTGGACACCACTGACGGTCAATGGACACGACGGGTTCAAGATGGCGATGATCACCAGAGGCGGTGTGAGTCTCAAAGAGATCGACCCCTATACGATGCACAGCCGCAAATGTAACGGTCTCTACTTCTGCGGGGAGGTAATGAATCTTGACGGGCCTTGCGGCGGGTACAACCTGCAGTGGTCCTTTGCTAGTGGCTATCTGGCGGGAAGATCCGTTAGTTGTGTGGATTGAAAGTTACGGTAAAACAAGCCCCCTGCTCTCTGTTCTCCGCAGTGAGTTTCGCCCGGTGTTTTTGGGCGATCTGACGGCTCATATAGAGTCCGATCCCCGTACCTTTTCCCTCTTCTTTGGTTGTAACGTTTGGTTCGAAGATCTTCTCTATTACCTCCTCGGGAATACCTCCGGCATTGTCTTCGATCTCCAATCTGTCCCCCCTTTGGGACGCAATAAGACGGATACGTATGAGACGCTGCTGTATATTATTCTCTATGAAGGCATCTTTGGCATTGTTGATGATATTGAGGATCAGATGTTTGAACTCGTTCTCAAAGCCTTCTACGATGATCTCATCCTCCCGCTCGATCTTGACCAGTATGCGGTTTTTGAGGATGTCATCTTTGGCAAGGAAGAGTGCGGAATTGACGACATCGAGAAGATTGAAGGCTCTCTTCTCTTTATTGGGACGGAAAAAAGAGCGGAACTCATCGAGTGTATTGACCATATGATCGATCTGGGTCTGGATATCTTTGCGGAACTTCTCGATATATGCCTGGTCGACACTTCCCTCCTCAAAGTCGTTTCTGATCAGCTCACTATAGAGCGTCAGGGCATTGAGCGGCTGTTTCCACTGGTGTGCGACTGAGTCCATCATCTCTCCTACCATCGCCATCTTCGACTGCTGCATCAGCATCTCCTCTTGTGTGCGTCTAAGACGATACTCTTTACTTACACGTTCTCTCGAATGCATTAGGTTTGTTGTGCGTCGATTGAGATTGGATACAAGTGTACCAATTTCTCCTTTATCACTACATTCTATCAAAGTATCTTCTGAAGCCGATGCCTGAAGCTGTCTGCTGATCGATTCAATTGGATGCACAAAAAGGTGACGAAGAATAAAGTAACCTACAAGTGTTGTCGTGAAAATCATCTCAACCATGATACGCAAAAAATCATGGAATGCTTCTTTATCTTCACTTTGAATCTCAATCGAATAAAATGCTGCAAACATTCCTATGAGTAATATTAATGAAAGAAGTAGGAAAAAACCGATCATTTTTGCCCGTACACTATTGTACCACTTCATCTACATCCCTCTTCTTGATAACAAAATTATAACAAAGTGTTAATTAATCTTATATTGTAATTGATATAAAATAACACAGATATATTTTTGTAGCGGTACACCGACCATTAACCAAAGTGTATTATGATTTCCCAAAAACAGACGAACAGGTTCTCTATGTACAAGCGCTTCCTACTCTTCTTTATCCTATTGCTGTTCAGCTTCTCATCACTGCTTCATGCCGACTACCTTCTCAAGCAGAGTAAGCGAAAACCAAGCCGTATAGACCACATGCCCAAAGGGGTGGTCGCAGATATGAAGCGCATCCCGCAAGATCCTGCCTACTATGCCCGGCAGATCAAGCCCTGGCCAAAGAGAAGGCAAAAGCGTGCGGATGAGGCGTTTAACCGGAAGTACTTCAAGCCGTGGAGATTGAAGAGGCTTGACATCCCGACGAAGGATTTTGGATGGGAGATACGCTTTGTCACGAAGAACCGCATCTATACGGCAGCGGGCAAACAGATCTCAGCAAAGGTCTACAAGCGGTGGATAGAAAATGCCAACTACCGTGCCAAAGATACCAAACGTTACCGTGCGATCACCACCGAGCGCGTCAATGTGCATGCATTGCCGACAAGTGCGGCTTTCTATCTTGATCCTCGACGTCCCGGAGAGGGCTTTCCCTTTAACTACAATCAGAACTCCGCACTGCATATGAACGTACCGCTTTATGTCTCACACTTCTCCAAAGACAAAAAATGGGCATTTGTGCGTGCCTCATACGCTTTTGGCTGGGTCAAGGTAAGCGATATCGCTTTTGTAGATGAGAAGTTCATACGAAAGTTTAAAAACGGTCGGTACGCAATGACGATCAAAGATGACCTACGTCTGTACAATGAAAAAGGACGAGAGGTAAGCTTCGTCAAACTCGGTACCCTCTTTCCCATTGCCAAAGACGGCAAACGCTATCTTGCCGCTGCCCGCAGTGTGACCGGACAGGCACTTATCAAAAAAGTACAGGTGCGCGGTAAAGGGCTGATCGCGCGCAAGCCATTGCCTTTTACCTCCCGCAATGTCGCCAAGGTCGCAAAAGAGTTCTACAACGAGCCCTACGGCTGGGGCGGCGGATACGGATGTCGTGACTGTTCGGCAACGACGCGTGATTTTCTGGGAGTGTTTGGTATCTTCCTGCCGCGCAACTCTTCCAAGCAAGCCAAAGCCGGACAGGCTGTTCCCATCAAAGGGATGGCACCCTACGCCAAGAAAAAACGGATCATCCGTGAAGCAGAACCTTTCCGATCACTGCTCTACGTTCCCGGACATATCGTCCTCTATCTTGGACAGTACAAGGGTGAGCCGGTCATCATGCACACCTACTGGGGTATCCGTAAAAAAGATGGAAGCAAGCTGATTACCGGACGTACTATCATCACCACTACCGAACCGGGTAAAGAGCGACGCGATACCAAGCCAAGCAGCCGCCTGATCAATACGCTGAAGACGATCGTGAAGTTCTGAATTAGCAAGTTTCGGGTAGAATACGCCTATGAAACATCCAGAGACACACAGACGATACAAAGAGAAGATCAAGCTCTTTACCACCACTATCATTGCCGGAGAATTCAAAGGCAAACGGATCGAGATCCCCGATATCTCGACTACGCGAAGCTCCAAGTCGATCCTAAGAGAATCATTCTTCAATACCATCCAGTTCGAGATCATCGACCGAAACTTTGTCGAGGTCTTTGCCGGCAGCGGTTCGGTAGGGCTTGAGGCACTCAGCCGCGGTGCGGCACAGTGCTACTTTATGGAGTACAACAAGATCGCCTTTAAAAGTCTGGAGAACAACATCCGCCAGACCGATCCGAGCCGATGTCACGCCTTTTTCGGTGACAGTTTCGAGAAGTTCGCTATGGTTTACGATCTGGTGAAGCGTCAGGGAGGCAAGAGCTACTTCTACTTCGATCCGCCCTTCTCCACCCGTGACGGGATGGATGATGTCTATGACAAGACCATTGCACTCATCGAACAGATAGAGCCGGAAGTGTGCGAAATGGTCGCCGTGGAGCATATGACCAACCTGACGATGCCGGAGAGCATCGGTGCGCTTGAGAAGAGCAAGAAGAAGAAGTTCGGTCGTTCTACCCTTACCTATTACCAACCCAAAGGGTGATCCCTCTTTACATCTCTTCTTTGAAAATGCTATACTAATCTATAGCATATAACAAAGGAGGCTATCATGTTAGATCATACAGCACAGATGCAGCGCTACTATGAACGCTGCGATATGAACCTGATCAAGGGAAGACTCAAAACACTGCTTGAAGAAGCGAAGCAGGAGATCGAAGAGATCAGTGTGGAAGAGGTGGATCTTGAGCGAATGGTGCTCATCGATGTTCGGGAAGGAGATGAGTTCGCATCGGGGCTGATCCCGGCAAAGACCCTCTTTACGATACCTCGGGGAAAACTCGAGTTTGCGGTGGATGAGAAGCTTGTCGAAATGAGCGATCGTCCCATCGTCTGCTACTGCCTCAAAGGGGCACGCGGGCTCATGGCGGCGATGATGCTTAAAAAGCTTGGCTTTACCAATGTGGTCAACCTCAAAGGGGGTATCGAGGCTTGGGTGCAAAGCGGTAGGGGTATCAAAAACTATCTAGGTCTGTTTACCCTTGCTAACAAGTAGTAGGGTATAATAGATCAAAAAAGAAGACAAATGACCAAAAAAGAAGACCATATCGCACTCTTTATCGACTGCGACAATATCTCTCACCGATCCATCGAAGGGATCATCAACGAACTGAGCAAATACGGCGTGGTAAATATCCGTCAGGCGTACGGCAACTGGACCAAAGAGAACCTCAAGAACTGGGAGGACAAACTGCTCGAGTACGCCATCAAGCCCATCCAGCAGTTTGACTACTCCAAGAACAAGAACGCCACCGATATCCTCATGACCATCGATGCAATCGATCTGCTGCACACCAAAGACATCGATGCGTTCGCGTTTGCGACCAGTGACAGTGACTTCACCCCAGTGGTGATGCGTGTGCAGGCGGAGGGGATCAAAGTATTCGGCTTTGGAGAGAAGAAAACCCCCAAGCCTTTCATGGCGGCGTGTTCACAGTTTATCTTTACCGAGAATCTGGTAGGCAATCCCGAAGATGAGAGTGCCGTAGAGACCCCGGTGCAAAAAGAGCAACGCAGAAAGAGCGGCAAAGCGCTCCGAGGGGACAGCTGGCTTGTCAATCTGCTGCGTACCGCCGTGGAGCAGACCGCCGACGACTACGGCTGGGCGAATCTCGGTGCAGTCGGGCAGTACATCAACAACAAATCCTCATTCTCTCCTCTCAACTACGGTTACAAAAAGCTCAGCAATCTGATCAAAGAGATCGATCTTTTTGACATTGCCTATGACGAAGTAAGCAAACAGATGAGTATCCGTGACAAGCGGTGGAAACAGTAGGCATTATGATGCCTGCTTCTCTTTTTTGCCTTTTTTCTCGGGCTCGATGAACTCCCCTTTGATCAACCCCGCCTCATAGAGGAACTGTGAGGGCTGGTAGTCTGTTTTTTTAAGCTTGTCGAATTTCGCTAGAGAGAGATAGAGCCTGTCCTTGGCACGCGTGACTGCGACATAGAAGAGCCGTCTCTCCTCTTCGATGGAGCTCATCATCCGTCGGTTGGGGAAGCGTCCGTCGACAAGATCGACTACATAGACCTCGGGGAACTCCAGCCCTTTTGAGGCGTGTACGGTAAGAAGATTGACCCCCTCCCCTTCGCTCAGTTCGCCGCCGCCCAGCACCATCGCATTGACGAAACGACGCAGCTCTCTGTACTGCCTTGAGAGGTTGAGCAGAAGGTTCGCTTTGCGGAGGATGCGCTCTCGTGCGGTCTTTCGCTTCTCTTCGTCTATCTCACCGTTTTTGAGCCTGCCTCGCTGTTTAGAGAGCATCTCGACGATCCCTTCATAGAGCTTGGAGGAGATGATGCTCTGCAAGACGCGTGCGGGATCCTGCTCGTGGCGTATGCTCTCCATCAGGCAATAGAAACGGTCGAAGAACTTCACCCCCTCCTGTGTGAGCTTGGGGTGCTTGAGCAACGGATGGGCATAGACCTCTGCACTGAGGTCAAGATGTTTGAAGCGTGTTGCCGAACCGATCTCGAAGTCATCGTCAAAAAGCCCCAGCTGCACGTTCTTCTTGGGGTTGAGCTTGGGTAGTTCTTTCTCAACGGGGTCAAGCACACCGTGCATGAAGTTGCCTCTGCCAAAGTGGTTGAAGCACTGAAACATCTCCTTGGAGAGTGCCGATCCGACTCCGCCGGCATACTCGAAGATATGGATGAACGCCATCATATCCTTGGGGTTGACCAGCAAGGAGAGGATATCGAGCAGGAACTTGATCTCCTTCGCATCGAAAAAACTCGTCCCCCCTTTGCGTTTGCAAGAGATCCCCATCTCCCGCAGACTCGCTTCGATCCCGTCGGCTGAGGAGTTGTTTCGGAAGATCACGGCGATGTCGTTGTTGGGGACATGGGTGTGTTTGATGGAGTGAGCGATCGCTTGATACTGCTCGAAAAGATCGTTGTAGATCAGCAATTTGGGTGCATAGGCTTTGCCGTGTCGCCCCACCTCAAGGCTCTTGGGGTAGATCCGTTCATTGCGTTCGATGACACGATTGGCAAGCGAAAGGATCGGTGCGCTAGAGCGGTAATTGGTCTTGAGCGTAAAAACCTGTGCTTGGGGATAGCGTGTGGCAAAAGTGGCGATATTTTCGATATTGGCACCGTTGAATGCATAGATGCTCTGATCGTAATCTCCTACACAGAAGAGTGATCGCGGCTTGAGCGCATCGATAAGCGCACTCTGGAGTGTATTGGTATCCTGATACTCATCGACCAGCACTTCATCGAAAGGGATCGTATGTGTTTCAAGATGAGACTTGATACGCAACAGAAGGTCATTGAAGGAGGCAAACCCGTAGGAGACCTTCTCCTCCTCGAACTCCTCGATGATATGCAAATAGGCATCCATCAACGGCTCATGATCGGGGTACTGCTCCAAAAACCAGACATCAAATCCCTCCAGCGAAGCGTTCTGATAGAGTGAGTACATCTCGTAGAGATAGGTCGCCGAGAAGGGAGATACGGGCAGGTTCATCCGTTCGAAGTTACGCTTTTCGTAGATGCTGCGAAAGAGCGTCTTGAGCTCTCCTGGCTGTTTGAGCGCGAGATTGGGGTGCATCTCCTTGAGCCAGCGATAGCTAACCGCATGGAAAGTACCCGACTCGATCTGTGAGACTACCTTTTTTGGGAAAAAACGCTCCAAACGCGCGATCATCTCTCCTGCAGCTTTGTTGGTAAAGGTCAGCAGTAGGATCTTCTGCGGATCGATACCACTTTGGAGCAGATGGGCGATACGCCCGACGATTGTGGAGGTCTTGCCCGTACCTGCGGAGGCGATGATGAGATTGTGTCCCAGCGGTGCGGTCGCAGCGGCAAGCTGCTGTTCATTGAGCGAACTCAGCGGCACTTATGCGTGACCGATGATGTAGTAGGTGTCTTTGTTCTCGACCTTTTTGAGTGCGAGTTTGTACTTGTCCGCCCAATGGATGACAAGCTCTGTGAAGGCAGAGAGGTTGTCCGCGTTGGCATCGGCATCACATTTGATCTTGAGGTGATCAACGGAGTTTGACATCGCGATGTAGCCCTTCTCTACCGCCAGCGCATCACTGAAAGAAGGCAGGTGCGGCAGGAATTTCTCCAATCCTTTGGTATTGTCAATAATACGGTTGATCTGCTTGAGTGTCTGTTCGGTGACCGAGTACCCCAGTTGTTTGAGCAGTGCTTCGGGCGTGAGTTCTAAATGCATGGATATCCTCTATATTTGGGTATAAATAGAAGCCGATTGTAGCGAATTTTTGATTAGGGTTCTACGTGATGTGTCAATATGTGATAATACCCGTAGGGGCGGATTCCATATCCGCCCATTAGATGTCAAGTATTGTTTAAAAAAGCGTGTCCGTAGGAGTATCGATACGTTCGATAAGATCCTTGTAGTGTTCGACATTCTGGAACGCTTTTTCGTAACGCCAGCGCAGTACAAATTCAATAATTTCGTTCTTCAGTGTGGGGGCAAGTGTCTCAGCTTTACCGAAATATCCCAGAGAGATATTCTTCGCTTTTTTCTTACCGTTCTTATCCGGTTCATAGGTGATGGCAATGACCTGAATATATTTCCCCTCGCGTACCTGACCGAAGTCCTCTTCTTTGAGACCGATACCCGAGAGGTTCATCGCTTTATAGATGAAGATATTTTCAAAATCTGGAGACTTCTCATAGATCTTCAGTTTCTCATATAGTGCTTTGACACGATCGATATTTTCCTGACGGACATTTTCGGGTATTGCCTGTTTTACCGATTTTTTCTGCACTTTCGGAGCAGTGGTCGGGACAGGTTCGGCTGCTGTTTTTACCTGCTCTTTGGGCATAGGAGCGGTCTGTACAGGCTGTGCTTTTTTCTGCTCAAGCTTCTCTTCAAGCTTGCTGGTAAGCGCCTTGAGTTTGTCTAAACTGCTGGACATAGTCTTCCCTTAATTACGACTTTTCACATATATATTAGAAAATATAGTACAGCACTTTTTCTGATAATTACTTTAAATAATAGTGAATAATATCAATTTTTCTATTTTTTAATGTAAAAGAGAAGGGGGAAGTATTGATATTTTTAAATATTTAATCTGCGCTCCTCCTCTTAATGGATCTTTCGCTAAAATCCGTCATTACATAAAACAGACGAGGAAGAGGTATGGACTATCTAGAGATCAGAGGCGGTCGGAAGCTTAGCGGAAGTGTCACGATCAGTGGAGCAAAGAATGCAGCACTGCCGGTGATCGCAGCGACCATACTCAGTGACGCACCTGTCACACTCACCAACCTGCCCAATGTCGTGGATATCCGTACCCTTCTGAAACTTCTGACCATGCTTGGCGGAAAGGTCGATCATAAAGGTACGGTCGCACATATCGACAACAGCGCCATCAGTTCCCACAAAGCGGTTTATGAGATCGTCGCACAGATGCGTGCTTCCATTTTGGTACTGGGGCCTCTGCTTGCACGTTTTGGCGAGTGTGAGGTGAGCCTTCCCGGTGGCTGTGCCATCGGTCAACGTCCTATTGATCTGCACCTCAAGGCACTCGAAGCGATGGGGGCACAGATCGAGATCAAAAGCGGTTATGTCCATGCCGTTGCCCCCAAGGGTGGACTGAGGGGCGCGAAGATCATCTTCGACAAGATCACGGTCGGTGGTACAGAGAATACCCTGATGGCAGCCGCCCTCGCCCACGGTACCACTACCATCATCAATGCCGCCAAAGAGCCGGAGATCGTACAACTGTGTGAGATGCTCGTCTCGGCAGGCGTCCCCATAGAGGGGATCGGTACGGGTGAACTGACCGTCGAAGGTACGGGCGGCAGAGCGTTGACATTCCCCCGGACCGAGATCATCCCAGATCGCATCGAAGCGGGTACCTATCTCTGTGCCGGTGCGATCACCAACTCATGCATCACTCTGGAAAAGGTTGATGCCGAGCATATCAGAGCTTCCATCGACAAACTTGAAGCGATGGGGTTCTCCTTCGATATCGATACGGATCGCATCACCATCCATCCGGCTGAAAAAATCCGTCCGGTCAACCTGATCACCGTAGAGTACCCCGGTTTCCCTACCGATATGCAGGCGCAGTTCATGGCGGTTGCGGTCATTACAGAGGGAGAAAGCCTGATTGAGGAGCGTCTTTTTGAGAACCGTTTCATGCATGTGAGTGAACTCAACCGTCTGGGAGCGGATATCTGGCTCAAAGGAAACATCGCCGCGGTTAAAGGGGTCGAGAAGCTCTACGGTGCTGACGTGATGGCGACAGACCTGCGCGCCTCCTCCGCACTAGTACTTGCAGGACTGGTCGCCGAAGGAGTGACCAATGTCAGACGCATCTACCACCTTGACAGAGGCTATGACGACCTTGAGGGTAAACTCTCGGCATTGGGAGCCGATATCGTACGCAAAAAAGAGCATCGGTAACCCCTCATGGCACAGGAG
>Ga0256840_1003811_pt1 | contig 11825 bp, 9 predicted proteins | sample 355202metaG_FD_185969 | JGI IMG/M metagenome (GOLD analysis project Ga0256840, IMG submission 185969) | Hydrothermal vent microbial communities from Mid Atlantic Ridge, Atlantic Ocean - 355-202 | ecosystem: Environmental > Aquatic > Marine > Hydrothermal vents | place: Atlantic Ocean: Mid...
ACTGCTCACTTTTAAATAAAGCTTGGCGCAGTCACAAAAAAGCCCTGTAACGTAAAACGCTACAGGGCTTATAGAATATGGCTCCTCGACCTGGACTCGAACCAGGGACCAATAGATTAACAGTCTCCATATAAATCAATAAGTTACTGATAATTAAGCGTAATCCATATTATTTAAAATAATACAATAGTAGTTAATAATCAGCAACTTATCGTAATTTAGCGAAGGGTGCAAAAACTGAGCACTGTACCTCTATTGTACCTTTTTAAACCCTCTAAAAGTAAGGTTATACATTACTAATCCTTACTTTTGAGTGGTGTAATAATTCTCTCAAATAGTGGTCGCTTTAAAGTCTCACCTCCTTTGTTAATAGAATCAATGCATGCCTTCCCCCATTCCTTGGCAGTAACCGTTGAAAAAACTAAACTGTATCCATGTGCTTTTGAAAATTGTGAGATCGTCCATTGCCTTCGCGAAAAGGGTGCGCCCCTTTATTCATACTGTAGCCACGAATAACCCCTGCATGGGTGCTTGAATCTTGAAATAAGTATTCATGAATCTTAGAAAGATGCTTTGGTCAAAATTACCTTTAATGGAATTAAGTTCTAGCTCCTTTGCTCTAACATCTGAAAAATGTCTTCAACCGTATCACGATCTGATTCGGGGGTACCTATTAGTTTATCCTCAAAAATAGGCAGGAATTTTAAATTAGGCACTATTTATTTCAAACCATGATGTGCTTTTAGTAATGCTATTTCTTCTTCAGTGGTGATTTCACCAAGAACTTGCCGTTTTTGCAACTCGTAAGCATCCCCCCCTTCTTGAGATAAAGGTGCGTACCCCTCCAAGGTAGACGACGCCTCTACTCGACGAACTACATTAAGTCTTGCTTGTTGCTCTGAGTTTAACGCCATATCTTCTAATTTTATTAGCTTTGCCTTTTCAATCTCTACCAAATGACGCAAGTGCTTCTGTGGTGAACGATGTGCTGTAGCTGCCAACTCACGTAAGTCAGCTAAAACATCACTGTCAATTTTCATTGTAGTCTGGCTCATAGTTAACCCCTATGCTTATCAAAGGTATGCCTACAGTTACCTTTGATACACTTACAATGCCGCACCCCTCTCTTTCTATTGTTTTTTTGCATCATAAGTATTGTGACTTTACAAACTATAGACTGAAGCGTAAGATAACTCCAAATAAACCAACAAAATATAAACTTTGAAGATTAAACAAATAACTAATATAACAGCTGGCCACACATTCAGGGGTAAAATACCTGAAGTAAAGAAATCTGGCGTTATAGCTATTCAAATGAAAAATCTATCTATTGTGGATGGTATAGACTGGCGTAGCTGCATTGAAACTGAAGTGAATTCTAAACGTGGTTTAAAATATTTAAATGAAGGGGATATATTATTTACGGCACGGGGAGGCAATAATTTTGCTGTAACCATTGATAAAATTCCAGATAACAAACGCGTTGTTGCAGCACCTCAATTTCACGTACTGAGTAATATTAATAAGGCTGTTATTCCTGAATACCTAGCATGGTTATTAAACCGAACACCCTGCCAGCGATACTTTCAACGCGAAGCAGCTGGAAGCCTTACCAAAAGCTTACGCATAAAAACAATGGAAGAAACTCAAATAATCATTCCTTCACTACAAACACAAAAAAGCATTATCAATCTTGCTAAGACACTAAAGCAAGAACAACACATTCTTAAACAACTCATCCATAATGGCGAGAAAACTATGAACGCTATTGCTAATGATTTGTTTGTATCAGATGCCACGAATAAGCAGATAACAGAGAAAAATTAAAATGACCGATACCCAGCCAGAAAACACTAGCCAAGACAGCATTAGCCAAGAGACTATCAACAATGCCCTGTGGGATGCCTGTGATACGTTTCGTGGCACCATCAGCTCAGATACCTATAAAGACTTTATCCTCACTATGCTGTTTCTTAAGTACATCAGTGATGTTTGGCAAGATCATTATGACAAGTATCAAAACGAATACGGTGATGAGCCTGAACTGATCACCGAAATGATGAAGAATGAGCGTTTTGTGATTTCTGAAATTGTGTTAAGCAATGATAAGGGTGAAGAAACCGACCGTTTTATGGCAACATTTTATAGCCTGTATGAGCGTCGGCACGAGCCTGGCAACGGTGAACGCATTGATATATGCCTGCATGAGATCGAAGAAGCCAACGGCACAAAGCTTCGTGATGGCAATAAAAGCGTGTTTCAGGATATATCGTTTAATACCGACAAGCTCGGTGAAGAAAAGCAGAAAAACACCATCTTGCGCTACCTCATGGAAAACTTCGCCAAGGATGAACTTAACCTCAAACCCTCACGCGTCGGCAAGCTGGATGTCATCGGCAATGCCTATGAATACCTGATTGGTGAATTTGCCTCAGGCGGTGGTAAAAAAGCAGGTGAGTTCTACACGCCACCTGCCGTATCTGACTTGATTGCAGAGCTGGTAGAGCCGCAAGAAGGCGATGAAATCAGTGATCCTGCCTGTGGTTCGGGTTCGTTGTTAATGAAAGTCGGGCGCAAAATACGTGAAAATACAGGCAATAAACGCTATGCGCTGTATGGGCAAGAGGCGATAGGCTCTACGTGGTCGCTGGCGAAAATGAATATGTTTTTGCACGGTGAAGATAATCATAAAATCGAATGGGGCGATACCATTCGCAACCCTAAACTTATAGATCAAGCTGGCAACTTAAAACTGTTTGATATTGTGGTCGCCAATCCTCCGTTTTCGCTGGATAAATGGGGTCACGAAGGCGCGGCAGATGATAAATTTGACCGCTTTCGTCGTGGCGTACCGCCCAAAACCAAAGGTGACTATGCCTTTATCTCACACATGATTGAAACCCTAAAACCAGCAACAGGAAGAATGGGCGTGGTTGTACCACATGGCGTACTGTTTCGGGGTGCAGCCGAAGGCAAAATACGCACCAAACTGATTGAGGAAAACCTGCTCGATGCCGTCATCGGTTTGCCTGAAAAACTGTTTTATGGCACAGGTATACCCGCTGCTGTGTTGATCTTTAAAAAGCATAAAGACAACGATAATGTACTGTTTATTGATGCCAGCCGAGAATTTAAAGCAGGTAAAAATCAAAACCTGCTCACGCCTGAGAATATTGAAAAGATCCTAGCCACCTACCAAAGCCGTGAAACTGTAGATAAATACAGCTACCTCGCCACCGTCGATGAAATCAAAGAAAACGACTTTAACCTCAATATCCCCCGCTATGTAGACACCTTTGAAGAGGAGGAAGAAATCGACCTCATGGCAGTCAGACAAGAACGCGAAACACTAAAAAGCAAACTGGCAGAGCTGGAAGTTGAAATGGATGGGTATTTGAAGGAGCTGGGCTATGCTTCCTGATGGATGGATTGTAAAGACTATAGATGACATTGCAGTTGTTAAATCTGGTGGCACGCCGAGTAGAAAAGAGCCACAGTATTGGGGTGGGGATGTTCCTTGGGTTACAACCACAGAAGTTCAATTTAAGATCATAGTGAATACAGAGCAAAAGATCACAGCTTTAGGGTTAGAAAATTCATCGGCTAAACTATTCCCCGCTGGGACTATTCTAATGGCTATGTATGGTCAAGGGAAAACCAGAGGGCAAATTGCAATGCTTGGCATAGAAGCATCAACTAATCAGGCATGTGCAGCTATTTTAATAAAAGATGATTTTCACACTGATTTCTATTTCCAATATCTACAAGGTCAGTATGACAATATAAGAAACCTCAGTAACAGTGGTGGACAAAAAAATCTTAGCTCGGGTCTTGTTAAAACAATCAAAGTTCCTGCTCCACCCCTCCCAGAACAAAAGAAAATCGCCAAAATCCTCTCCACATGGGATCAGGCAATCACCACCACCGAACAACTGATCAGCAATAGCCAACAGCAGAAAAAAGCACTGATGCAGCAATTACTCACAGGCAAAAAACGCTTGGCGGGGTTTAGTGGGGAGTGGGAGGAGTTGTCACTTGGTAGCTTAGGAAAAACCTTTAGTGGATTGACTGGAAAATCAAAGGAAGACTTTGGTGTAGGTAATTATTATATACCGTATATGAATATATTTAAGTCTGGGAAAATTGATATTAATGGCTTTGATAAAGTGAATATTACAGAGGATGAAAAGCAGAATTTTGTTAAGTTCGGTGATATTTTTTTTACTACTTCTTCTGAAACACCTCAAGAAGTAGGCATGTCTTCAGTATTGCTTGATGAGGTCAATGATGTTTACTTAAACTCCTTTTGCTTCGGATTTAGACTACATAACTTTGAACTATTGTACCCTGATTTTGCTCAATTCCTATTTAGAGGGTCTGTTGTCAGAAGGAAAATATCTGTTTTAGCCCAAGGAGCAACAAGATACAACATATCAAAAATCCAAATGCTTAAAATAATACTGGATCTACCTTCTGTCGAGGAACAACAAAAAATAGCCCAAGTCCTATCCAGTGCCGATCAAGAAATAGAAACCCTGCAACAAAAACTCAACTTTCTAAAAGAAGAGAAAAAAGCACTGATGCAACAGCTTTTAACGGGTAAACGGCGGGTGATATTAGATGATTAATACTATTACAAGGCACACCCCCCCTGTTTTTGCCACTTTTGTACGTGTTGTTACACTATGTGAGAGTATAAATAGTAGCCTTTTATCAGCCTTCCCCTTGAAAACAACCATAGCTTACCCCTATAATAGAGGTAACACAGCTGCCACGCCTCTTAACAATGCGCAACCTTGGTGGCTTTTTTATGCCTGTGGTTTATGCAAACACACAGGAGGCTACTATGCCTGAACAGTATCAAAAGCCGGCACTATCCTTTGCTGACCAACTAGAGCTACTTAAAAATAGAGGACTAGAGGTGGCTGATGAACCTCATGCTATCTCTCAATTAAGCTCAATTAGCTATTATCGTTTAAGTGCTTATTGGTATCCCTACCGTGAAAGAGATGATCAGGGGATTGTAGGTGATAACTTTATAGAGGGTACAAGCTTTGATGATGTGGTTAACCTTTATGAGTTTGATAGGCACTTACGGCTACTGGTTATAGATGCACTTGAACGTGTTGAAGTTTATGTAAGAACGTTGATTAGCTATCATATGGCTCATACTTATGGGCCTTTCGGACATAACGATGCTGTTAATTTTCACCCTAATTTTCAACATGCTAAATGGTTAGCTAAGTTAAGCCGTGAGGCTGATCGTTCAAGCGATGCTTTCATCGCTCATTATAAAAATAAATATGCAGGTTTTCCTCAGTTGCCTATTTGGATGATTACCGAGGTTATGTCTTTAGGTAGTTTGTCATTTTGTTATAAAGGTTTGAAGCATCTTGATAAGAAAGCCATTTCATCCCAACTAGGTTTGCATCATAAAGGCTTAGCTGATTGGTTGCATAAGCTGACTTATATTCGCAATGTTTGTGCCCATCATAGTCGCTTATGGAATAGAGAGCTTTCCTTGAAGCCAGTCAGACCTAGGAATGCTGATTGGAACACACCAATTACGCCTAGAAATGATAGAATTTTTTATGTTCTTCTAATGCTTCGCTATTTGTTAAAAACCACAAGCAATGGTAGTCATTGGCATCAAAAATGTAACACTCTCTTAGAACCAATTGCAGAAAATGAACAATGGCGTATTGCTATGGGTATGCCCGAAAATTGGCAGGGTCATCCATTATGGAAATAGATATGTTTACTAAAATAGATGCGCTTCAAACAAAGCTAAACAGCTTTCGCCCATTACCCAAGCACACGCTTAAAAGCTTGCATGAGCAGTTTGTTTTGGAGTGGACGTATAACTCTAATGCAATAGAAGGCAATACACTGACCTTAAAAGAAACCAAAGTGGTGCTGGAAGGGATTACCATTGGCGGTAAGTCCATGCGTGAGCATTTTGAGGTGATTAACCACAAAGAGGCGATTGATTATGTTGAAGCGATTGTGGCAAATAATGAGCCATTTAACGAGCATGTGATTAAATCAATCCATCAGTTGATTTTAAAAAATATTGCTAATGACAATGCGGGAGTGTATCGCAAAGAAAACGTGTTAATTGCAGGTGCGGAGCATACGCCACCTGACCATATTTTAGTGGCTGAACAAATGGCTGACTTGCTGGAAGCGTATCATCAGTTTAAAGGGCACCCTTTGGAACGGGCGGCAAGCTTGCACAGTGATTTTGTGAAAATTCATCCCTTTGTGGATGGCAATGGGCGTACTGCACGTTTGTTAATGAATCTGGATTTAATGAAAGCAGGTTTACAGCCTGTGGTGATTAAAGCGGCTGATCGTTTGGCTTATTACGAGGCATTGGATAAAGTGCACACCCAAGCGCAGTTGGATGATTTTATTGCGCTGGTGGGTGGTGCGAAGGAAGAGGCTTTGGGCAAGGTGTTGGCGTTGGTTGGTTCATCGGGTAATGGCTTAGGTAGTACTAATGATGAATAATACTAAGCACACCCCCCCTGTTTTTTGCACTTTTGTACGAGACTCAACCTCTAACATAGCCGCTACGCCTCTTAATAATGCGCAACCTTGGCGGCTTTTTTTGATTCTATTTGCTTGTTTGAAAATAGTATTTAATCAAGTTAAAAAATTGTGTAATGCCGATGGTATCGGACTGTTAGTCAAATTCTTCTTGAAATCTGGCATAATGCGCGTATATTATATTTACATAAACCTCCCTTCGTCATGTCATTCAGTTGACTTGCGCTTAGGGCGAAAAAGCCGTCTTCTTGACGGTTTTTTCATTTCTACACTCTGTAAAAATATGGGTGTGGCGTAATGAAGACGATTTGTTACGTTGATGGTTATAATCTTTTTTATGGTTGTTTGAAGCATAGTGACTATAAATGGTTAGACCTTGTTCACCTTATTGAACAACAAATTCTGCATTCACAATCCCCTCAGTCTAAATTTATTGAAGTTAAATTTTTCACCGCTAATATAAGAGCTAAATTAGCTTCGCGTGGTAGTTTAGCGGAGAAATCACAACGTGATTATCACCGAGCCTTAGAAAGGCTTTACCCAAATAAAATCAAAATCATTAATGGTTATTACTCAACACCTAAGAAAGAATGGATGTTTGATTACGTTAAGCCACCTAATAAGGAACAACGTGTTCCTGTTTGGCGCATGGAAGAAAAACAGACCGATGTGAATATTGCTATTGAAGCTTATCGTGATGCAGCTAAAGGAAATGCAGAACATCAGGTTTTTATCTCTAATGATTCAGATTTAGAGCCAGCCTTAAAAGCTATTAGGGAAGATTTCTCTGATATTCAGATAGGCTTGATTATGCCTGTTAGATATAACAATCAATCAGGAAACACCAAACCACATGATAATAAACGATTGAGTAAACATGCTCATTGGACACGTCGTTACATAAAAGAGGATGAGCTTTCAGCCTCTCAGTTACCCGATAAAGTTTCAACCAAGAAAAAGCCGATCATAAAACCTGAGTATTGGTAATGAATAAAAACACCCCTAAATTTCAAGAAGAATACAGCTCTAAACTCCCTGCATTAGCATTGTTAAGTAATCTAGGCTGGATATTTCTGTCACCAGAACAAGCCTTGCAAGCCCGATCAAACAAAACCACTGAAGTCGTTTTGCGTGATGTGTTACGCAAAGAGCTACAGAAACGTCGTTTTGTTTATGCAGGTAAATCACATCCATTATCTGCTGCTGCTATCGACACGATTATTATGACGGTCTGTAGCCCCGCTTTAAACGAGGGTTTAGGTGTTGCTAATGAGAAGCTTTATAACCATTTGCTTTATGGTATTTCGGTTACTGAATTTGTGGATGGTAAAAAAGCGAACCCGACCATTGCGCTGATTGATTGGCAGAATACGTCTAACAATAGCTTTTTGTTCACTGAAGAATTTACGGTTACGCGTAGTAATGGTGTAGAGGCGCGTCGCCCTGATATTGTGTGCTTTGTTAATGGTATTCCCTTGGTAGTGATTGAGGCTAAACGCCCTGATGGTCATGCCAATAAAGGGCCGACGGTTGGGGAAGGTATCTCACAGAGTTTGCGTAATCAGCGTGTTGATGAAATTCCTAGTCTTTTTGTTTATAGCCAGTTGCTGTTATCCATTAGTGGTACAGAGGGTCGTTATGGTACGCAAGGCACACCTGCTAAATTTTGGGCTGCTTGGCGTGAAGAGGATATGACGGATGTTGAGTTGTATACCATTAAAAATAAAAAACTGAATGATGAACAAAAGAATGCTTTATTTGAATATCGTAAACCTGCTGATCGAGAGTGGTTTGAAAATTGGGCGAGTGGAGAGTTAACCGTAACTGAGCAAGATAAGTTATTAATCTGTTTATTGTCACCGAACCGTTTATTGGATATGACACGTCTGTTTACCTTTTTTGATAATAAGATTGGCAAGATCGTGGCGCGTTATCATCAGGTTTTTAGTATTAAGCGGTTATTAGAGCGTATCAATACTAAAAAAGATAAGGGAGGTCGTGAAGGTGGCGTAATTTGGCACACGACAGGTTCTGGTAAGTCGTTTACGATGGTACTGCTATCTAAGGCATTGGTGTTGCATGAGTCGCTTAAACAATGTCGTGTGGTGATTATTACTGACCGCGTGGATTTGGAAAACCAGCTCAGTAATACGTTTACTTCTGGTGGTGAATTAGCAGGCAAGCAAGATATTGATTCTGCGATGGCAACATCGGGTAAACGCTTGGCACAGCAGATCGGTAGTGGCACAGAACGCATTGTTTTCTCATTAATTCAAAAATTCAACACAGCAACCAAGTTGCCAGAGTGCCGAAATGACAGTGCCGATATAATTGTGCTGATTGATGAAGGGCATCGTAGCCAAGGTGGAGAAGCACATACGCGAATGCGCTTGGCTTTGCCGAAGGCATCATTTGTTGCCTTCACAGGTACGCCTTTATTAAAAGATGATAAAACTACCAATAAGTTTGGCTCGATTGTTCATGCATATACGATGCAACGTGCCGTAGAAGATAGAACCGTTACGCCATTATTGTATGAAGAACGCATACCTGATTTAGATGTGAATGAAAGAGCGATTGATAGCTGGTTTGATCGAATAACCGAGGGTTTAACCGAAGAACAACAATCCGATTTAAAACGTAAATTTGCCAAGAAAGGACAGGTTTATCAAGCTGAAGATCGTATCCATTTAATCGCTTTGGATATTGCTAATCACTTTGTTAAAAACATTGATGATGGGCTTAAAGGGCAGATAGCTTGTGACAGTAAGCCCACGGCTATTTTATATAAGAAGTATTTGGATGAGGCTGGCTTATTCGAATCAGCCGTGATCATGTCACCCCCTGATACCCGTGAAGGCAATACAGACGTTGATGAAGATAAATCACCAGAAGTTACAAAATGGTGGAAGGAAAATGTGGGTTCACAAGATGAACAGGCTTATACCAAGGAATTAATTAGTCGTTTTGAGAAAGATGATAATTTGAAAATTTTAATTGTGGTTGATAAGTTGTTGACGGGTTTTGATGAGCCAAGAAATACTGTGTTATACATTGATAAACCCTTAAAAGAACATAATTTAATTCAAGCCATTGCTCGTGTGAATCGTTTACACCCTGATAAAAAATTTGGTTATTTAATTGATTATCGAGGCATATTAGCGGAGCTGGATACCACCATTGAAAAGTATCAAGATTTGGCTGCACGTACTCAAAATGGCTATGACATTAATGATATTGCTGGTTTGTATAATCAGATGAGTACCGAGTACAAGCGATTGCCACGTTTGTATGATCAGGTGTGGGATATTTTTAAAGCTGTAAAAAATAAGAATGATATTGAGCAGTTACGCCAGGTGTTAGTGCCTAAAATGGAAGAGCGCAATGGTGAACTTGTGGATATTCATTTAAAGGTGCGTGATGATTTTTATGAGGCATTAACCGAGTTTTCTAACTGCTTAAAAGTTGCGTTGCAATCAGCGACTTTTTTTGAAGATAAGAGTTTTTCGGAAGATGACAGGCAGCACTATAAAGAAATGGTTAAGCAATTTTCAAGCCTTCGTCAACTAGCCAAACAAGATGCAGGTGAAACTATTCAGTACGATGAGTATTCTGAACAAATAAAGAAACTCATGGATAAACACGTCGTTGGGGTGGGTGTAAGAGAACCTGAAGGCGTGTACGAAGTCGGCAAAATGGGGCAGCAAAAGCCTGAAGAATGGAATGAAGATAAAACCCGTAATGAAACGGATATTATCAAGACCCGTATAACAAAAACCATAGAGCAGAATTTATTGGATGACCCGTATGCACAAGAGGAATTTTCAAAGTTATTGCGTAAAGCTATTCAAGAGACGGAAGAGTTATTTGACCATCCGTTAAAGCAGTACATGATTTTCCATGAATTAGAGGAGCAGGTGCAAGCGCGTAGTTTGCCAGAGTTGCCTGATAGTTTTAATGGCAACTTTCATGCGCAAGCTTATTTTGGTGTATTTAAAAACACCTTTCCTGAATCTGTTTTTGCTAGTAGCTCGGATGAAAAGTGGGTAGAACTTGCCTTTGGTGTTGATACCTTGGTTGAAACATCAGTCGCTGAGAATTCGATTAGCCCACAGAACATTGAAGCTGATATTCGTCAGAACCTGTTGCCTAAGATTTTTAAAGAATGTAAAGAGCTTGGGGCTGGGATGGATCAAGCGAAGGCTATTGTTGAGAGTGTTATAAAAATCACACGTGTTGGTACGGCTAGCGTATGAGTGTTGCTATTGTTTATCCTGCTCATGCTTCAAACAAAAAAGGCAGCGTTGATATTCAAAGTATTTTGTACGGTGATGAGCTTATCGAGTATGAACTTAAAGAGCGCAAAAGCGATATTAACCGTTTACTGATTAAGGTGCACCCTGATTGTCATGTGGTTGTGCTTGCGCCTAAAAGCGCCTGTGATGATGAAATACAAAACGCTGTAAAGAAACGTAGCCGTTGGATATATACGCAACTAAAGCAGTTTAAATCACAGCGAGAGCATGTAACACCACGAAACTATATTGGTGGAGAGAGTCATTACTACCTAGGGAAGAAATATCTACTAAAAGTTATTTCTTCTGAAGACAAGCCCAAGATTAAGCTACTTAGAGGGAAGCTAGAAATCACCGTGTCGGGTAAAAATAAACAGCATCAAAATAATAAGGTGAAAATGCTTATTAACCATTGGTATAAGGTGCGGGCTAGAGAGGTGTTTTCTCGTCGCTTAGATGCAGTGTTAGGTCAGGCGCTTTGGGTTTCCGAATGTCCTCCTATCCGATTGTTAGCGATGCAAAATCAATGGGGTAGTTGCTCACCCAATGGTCGATTAACGCTGAACACGCATTTGGTAAAAGCTCCAAGAGAGTGTATTGATTATGTGATATTGCACGAGCTTTGCCATCTTGCAGAGCATAACCATAGCCAAAAGTTCTATCGCTTGATGAGTGAGGTTATGCCTGAATGGGAAGAGGTAAAGGAACGGCTGGATGGGATGGCTGAACGTTTATTGAATGCAGGTTAACGTTACATAGTATTCCAGTATTTCCACAAAAAGGTGATTTGCTTTTTACCACTGAGGCACCATTAGGTAATGTTTGCATACTAAATATTGACGAAGAAATAAGTAGAGTCTCCTCATAAACTATAACACTTTGATTTAATACAACAATAAGGATTCATGCTATAATAAAACGCAAGGAAAAACGTTAAAATCCTTCAAAAGGTTTGCACATGATTCGGTATACGCCCTC
>Ga0256840_1003812_pt1 | contig 11823 bp, 8 predicted proteins | sample 355202metaG_FD_185969 | JGI IMG/M metagenome (GOLD analysis project Ga0256840, IMG submission 185969) | Hydrothermal vent microbial communities from Mid Atlantic Ridge, Atlantic Ocean - 355-202 | ecosystem: Environmental > Aquatic > Marine > Hydrothermal vents | place: Atlantic Ocean: Mid...
TTTTTATATTCATTTTCTTCAACTAATAGTTCGGGATCTTTTATCTCCTTAATACCACTAAAAATTAACTTATTATTTACTACTTTAAATTCTACTGTTGGATTAAAATCTTTTTTAATTAAAATTGCTTTAAATTTTTTAGCATACTTTAATGAAACAGGTATTGTAACTACTTTATCGAAAGTGTATTCTTTCTCTATTTTGATTTTTTTAAGAGATATATCTTTTACTCTACTTGTCCATTGAAATATAGCATTAAGAGTAATTTTATTTTTATCCAGGTAATCAATTGCAAATTCAATCGTGCTACCTGCTTTGATATCACGAGCTTTTAAAGAGTTAAATTTATTTTTACGTATTATTTTATTTTTATAAATAATATATTTGGGACTTTTATATGATGAATATAATACTGACTTGGGATCAAACCAAGCCAGTTTTTTATTTATGTGAAACTTTAATACTGTAGTCGACTCATCTTTGTCATATATTTTCACCAAAGTTACTTTTCTGTTATTGGTGCTTCTTTTCCTTACCAATCTATTTTTATTAATATTTTTATATTTGAAAGATGATGATCTTAATCTTAGTGTAAATTCTTCCTTATCCGCATTGTATTTTACTGAATTTATTTTAGGATCACCATATTTTATTTTAAGAGATTGAGCCATTGATTTTAAATATATATTTTCCTTGTTTTTATTTAAAAGTGCCATTTCCTTCTTATGTTTTGTTTTTATTCTATTAATATTTTTTTGCCAATTAATTAAATTTTGTTCATTTATTTTTTGGATTTTTAATTTTAACTCGTTATTTCTTTGGTTGAAGTTCTTGGTTGTTTCAAATTCATCTTTAACTAAAATAGGTTTAATTTTAATACTTGGCTTTTTAGGAAGCATAAGTTTACTGCTTTCTTTTTTAGATTCTTTATATAACAGCAAAGATAGATTATTTATAGAACCATTATATCCTGCAAATCTTGAACATAAAAATTCAAGTTTACGACTTGCATAAGCAGTATTATCATCACCATGATTATTTATATAGGTCCTTCCCCAATCGCTGTTTATACTAGAAGTCCAATAATAAGGTGTTTTGTTAATATTGTAATAATATTTATTCATACTTTCATAATCCGGTAATACAAATCCATGTAAACCTTTAATATTTAAATTTCTACAATATTTAATTGCAGAAGAATGATTGAGCTCAATTTTTGGATTAACCCATAATTTACTATCATAGTAAGTCACATCTAAATCATTTTTATAACTCCATTGAATTTTGCTATTTACTAAAATTTTTGATTTATTATATTTAGCAATTTTTTTAGCAGTTAATTTATTCAAAGTTATATTAAGTATAGTATCTTCACTTATAACAATATTTCTTTTATATATTCCATAGCCTTCTTTTGATACTTTAAGTTTATATACCCCAGGTCTTAATTTAATATTGTCTTTATACTTTGGTTTAATATTAAGTATTTGTACTCTAGCCCCTTTTAAAGTATTTATTTTTAATGAATATTTAGTCAATGCAATATTATTATATTTAAAATTAGAAGAAAAGTACTCTCTTAAATAGTATTTTGCATTAGCTTTTTTCAACCAGTAGAAAGCTTCATTTTCATTTTTATTTGTTCCTAAACCAAAAAGGTATAATGTTCCAACTTCTTGTTGTGCTTTTTTGTCGCCATCTTTGGCGGCATTTAAATAAAGGCTAAAAGCTTTTTTATAATTTTTATTATCATAAGCATTTTTCGCTTCAGCTGTACTTGCATTTAATGTCACACTGCAAAATATAATAAAGAATATTATATAAACTGTTTTCATTTTATATCCTAATGTTTAATTTGCCTGGATTCACACCATAGCCGAATAGCATCAAGCAAACTGCTAAATGTAGATAACAAGAAGAGTTAGATACACTTAAGCAATCACAACAAAGCAAAAGGGTAAAAATGACATATAATCAACTAACTCTCCAAGAAAGATATTATATCGAAATAGAGATAAGAAATGGTACTTCACAGAACAAAATAGCAAGAGCTCTTAAACGTTCTCAAGGAACTGTCTCAAAAGAGATAACAAGAAATAAAGGGCTATAGGCATAAGCAAGCCCATAGTCAGGCATTTATTTTTAATCTATTAATCTTAGATTGAAAAAAGTCTCTTATTGCCTCTTTACTAATACTCTCTTTAGGCTCTAAATGATCAATACCATCATCTGCTATGTCATCTGTATAGAATAGCAAGTGCCTGGAATAGTAAGTGCCTGGCATAGTTTAATATAGATTACTATTTTATGGATTACTATTCAGTTTTCTAATGACCTCTTAAATTGTTCCAAATGCATCCTGACCAGCTTCGCTAAGGGTACTTTGAGTTGGTTGCATATTATTAGAATGATTCGTTTGCATGTGCTGTGAATTTTGTGCGTTGGCTATCTATGCTCCAAGAAGAGATAAATAGCCATTAGATTTCCCAATTTAAAAACTTTTTGAAATACTCAATACTGCCTGTTTTCTATTGTACTTATACATTTCAATATTTGAATTATTTTTTGTATAAGAAGTATTAAATGTTATATTTGATTTTATTGGTTCTACAAAATAAGATAGATTTAAACCTACATTATACATTTTATCATCCCTACTTTTAGAGTATGCTATCTCTACACCTTTATAGTCTGTATTGCTCGTTGATGCTGATAAAAACATATTTAGATTTTTAATAATTACTTTATAGTATCCTGCATTTATGCCCATTGAAGTGTTGCTACTTGTTTCAGTTTTAGAGTTTTCACGACCCAAGTATCCACCAAGACTCACATAGCTTGATTGACCTATGATATATCTTGTTGATGGAGAAAATGTTATAGAGTTGCTATCTCTATTGTGTGCTTCATAGTATTTTTTATCTTGTAAACTAAGTGCAGCACTTATTGATAGGTTTCTCCCTAGCTGGTATGTTACTTGTGGTGATATCCCTTTGCTTATTGAGTAATATCTTTTTTCATGGCCTATCTTTTGAACGCTTGCTATAATAGGGAAAGAGTATATAAGATTGTTATCACGCCATGTTGGACCAAATGATAATGAGCTTGTAAGACTATCTAGATTGTCTAAGTTATTATAATCTGTCATGTTTGCATTGGCTCCTGCTTGTAATGCAAAACTATCAAAACTTTTGATATAACCAAAGTTGAGGCTATATTTCTTAGCGTAATCACTACTCTCTTTTGCGTTATTGCTCAAAGTAAAAGGTAAATTATACATCAAAATTGTATCTATATCTGGTCCTGCATTTGCATTTGAGTCATACATGTAGCCTATGCTTCCGCCAACTGTCCAAGCTTTTGGTATACCTCTGTCTATAACGGCTAAAAATCTATCTATATTGTCACCAACTTTTTTTGGAGGAGTAGTTGCTTTTACTTCTAAAAGCAACTCTTTTGCTCTCTTTGGATTTTTAACCTTATAATACATAGCTGCTAAATCCAATTTAACTCTTACTGCCTTCTTGTCTTTAGATATCAGCTCTTCAAAATACCTAATTGCATTTTGAAAATCACCTTTTTGCTTTGCAGCAGTTCCTAGTAAAAAAAGTGTTTGATTGTCAAAATTTCCTTTTGCATAGGCAGTCTCTAGCAACTTATATGCCTTTTGTGGATTTTTAGATTTTAAAAACTCTATTGCTTTGTTATTTACCTCTTGAGTAGTTGCACTAAAAAGCAGAGTTGATGTTAGTATTGATACTGTTATTAGTTTTTTCATATCTTTCATCCTTACTTTTTACCTGCAAATGTACCAGTTGCTAGCTGACTATTACCGTTTACTATATTCCATATACCACTTACTTCTTGTGCACTTGGTCCATTAAATTGACCTACTATCATATTTTGAGAACCCCCTGTTAAAGCAGTATTAACATCAACTCCTGTCAACCTACCAGCAAATCCACTATCTGATCTATTTAACTGCATCTGGTCCATATGTGCTGTTGCAAAAGTAGCTCCATCTTCTTTTTTAAGATTTAAAACACCTGCAACTACTGAAGTGTTAGCAAAATCAACCGTCATAGACATAGTTCCATTGATCTTACCACCATATACTGAGCCTACACTTCCTTGATAGTAATGTCCATTAACCACACCTGCATAAGTGGCGCTCCCCTGAGTAGGTAAGTCATGTGTTCTTTGCCCTACTTGCCAATTGTTGTGGGTAGCTTTTTGCTCTATGCCTGTTCCGCCGTTTATATCGGTATATAGCCCACCAGTTTGTCCCCACTCACCCCAAGCACTATAATCATAATGACCTGTTGTCTGAATAGAGAGCGTTTCACCGCCAGGAAGTTGTCTTTCAAGTTTTAAAGTATTTAAGTTATCATCATAAAAAGATGATGTTTTGTCTATCTCATTATTAAAAATATGGAACTCTTTTGTACTGTCTGTTGGTGTGTTTTGTCCGTGACCTATTGCAAAACTTGTGACTTTTCCATTGATAATTTTATATTCATTTTCACCATTAAAAATTGGTCCTCCACCACTATATACTACTGCTTCATCAACTGATTGGTCAAACTGACCACCCCAATAGCGAAGTTTTGTAGCCCCTCCAGGTAGTCTGTCTTCAGAATTCATAGTTACACTTCCTAACCAAGCCTCTCCTTGAGTGTATGGAGTATCTGCTACTACTACTTCTACTATCTTTGTTTTTAGTTCATCATTGTAGTCATTAACTGTATCAGCTATATTTAACATCATGACATTGATACTATTTTCCATTGTAACTATAGCTTGTCTATTTCGATTTATAGAATTTACTAATCTGCTTATATCGCTGTTTAATGCTCTATAGTCTCTACCCAATTCATAAAATCTATTTTTTGCATAATTGTACTCATCACTACCTTTCTCTGCACTTTTTACTCTCGAATAAGCATCTCTTTTAGCATATTGTATTCTTTCTAATCTATCCTTTTTAGATTTCAAATCTTTCTCTTGTTTTTTTACTAATTCTAGCTTTTGTTTTAATTGTTTATCTTTTGTTTTTAGATTTGCTAATTTATCTTTATTTGAATCTTCTTTTTTTACTACTTCAGCAGTATCTTTAATAGTAGGATTTTCTATTAAATTAATCTCTTCTGGAGACAATAAGCTATATGCAGCACCAAGTGATCTAGTAGATTCTAACTCTCTTTTGCCAAACAATCCTGCCCAGCCTCCTGGATCTATAGGAGAATATACATTTAATTTTTTAACGTCTTCTATGCTAAGTCTATCAATAGTTCCATTTTCTTGCCAGCGCTTGATAAGTAATTCTTGAATATATAGTTTTTGTCCCGCTTCATCTTTGATTTCATTCTGCCAATGGTTTGCAACTTCTTTTTGTGTTAACCCTATCAAAATATTTGCATCTAATTTAGGTATATTGTTGAGAGACTTATATAATGCTGAACCTTTATCTGTAAGTTTTGCTATGGATTTATAATCTTTTTTATGTAATAAATTTATAATATTTGGATTTTTCATTATTTGATCTCCTAGCTCTTTTGCTGAATCTTCTAAATCTCCTAATGAACGAGTCAGTCCAACTACATTTTTATACGCTTCTGCTGCATTCGATATTTTATTTAAGTTTTGTACTAAAGATGTTCTAGTATCTATTTTCCATGCATCATATACAGAATCCACGATATTTGTCAGCATATCATGTTTAACATTATTACCAGAGTTGTTCAAAATACTTGCAGGGTCAACATTGACATCAGCTAACTCAAATGCTAAGTTTGCAGTTTGCATCATGCTTTGAGCAATTTTATCTGCATTTTTATTGAAGTTTTGGTTTAATGCATCTACTTGTATGTCAAAAATATCCAAAACTGTTCCTGTGGGTGTAGCATAAAGTGTATTAAACATTATTATACTCATAAATGCCAATCTTTTAAAAATTGTTTCCATAACTTATCCTTTTATCAAACTAGCGCTATATTACAAAAGTAACGTTATATTTTGTGTTATATTTTACAAATAAGTCTAACACCCTGATTTTTTACAAGCTCAAAAGGAAAGTCTGGTGCTTTTTGTTTAAATCTATGTATGAGTTGTCTTCTTGTGGTATCTTGCACGAACTCTCCATGCCAGATAGTATGTTCTATTGTATAGTACGGGACTATGGTGCCGTTTGCTTTTATGAGTAGTTCTAAAAAGTATTGCTCTTTTTTTGCTAGGTATATAGGCTCATCATTTAAAAAAAGTTCCTTTGTTTTAAAACTGTAGCTATATCTATCATTTAAAACTTGCTTATCTTTTTTTGCAAGCTGTTCATTCTTTATAATTGCTAAATTTACTTTGACTACTAGCTCATCTTCACGAAATGGCTTTACAAGATAGCCAGCAAAGTTTATACTGCTTACTCTTTTTAAAGTCTCTATATCTTTGTATGCAGTGATAAAAATCACAGGTATATCGTATCTGCTTTGGAGAATTTTACAGCACTCAATTCCATCCATATCACCTTGCAAATTTATATCAGATATTATCAAATCTGGTTTTAGCTTCTCTGTAATACAAAATGCATCTTGAGCAGTTTTAGCAATTTTTAAAACATTATGCCCCAATGAAAGCATAATTCTTTTTATATCTAGTGCTACGATATTTTCATCTTCAATTATAAATATTTTTAGTTTCATGGTCAAAATAATAACAATTTAAAGTTATGATTACACTTATACTTTGCATTTCACACAAATTTATATATAATTCCGTATGATTTTAAAATTACTCACTCTTTTTATAGCTATTTTACCATCGATGTTACATGCTGACACAGTAGATATTGGCCTCAATGATGAACCAACTAACATACTAAAAAACATTGATATTTATATAGATAGCAATAATAAAGATTTTAAGTATATTCAAAAAAACACTAAACAGCTTTTTAAACCCAATAAAACAGATATACTCCATCTTGGATATTCAAAAGATACTGTATGGCTAAAATTTAGCATAAAAAACTCTTCAATTAAGACAATAACAAAACTGTTGGAATTTTCCAACCCTATGCTTGATAACATAATTCTTTACACAAAACAAAAAGATGGAAATTATAAAAAAGAAAGAAATGGTGTTATTCTTAATCAAAGTACAAATGAAAATATCCTAAATATGTATTTTGATGTATCAATTGAGCCAAAGCAGATAAAAGATTACTATATAAAAGTTTCATCTGTCTCATCTCCACTGTATTTTAAACTATATTTACTGACAAAAGATGAGCTGTATAAAAAAGAGATTAAACATCAGCTCATTTTAGTATTATTCTTTGCAAGCATCATAACTTTGATAATTTATAACTTATTTATTTACATCTTTACAAAAAATCTAGCCTATCTTTACTATGTTCTTTATCTGTTTTTTACAGTTCTAGAGCACCTTTCATATACAGTTTTAAATAAGTACATATTTACAGAAACTTTATTTAAAATTGATCTTTATCTATCTGCATTTTATATATCTTTTATCTCAATATTTGCTATTTTGTTTGTTATGGAATTTTTAAATTTAAAACGATACAAAAAAAACTACTTTGTTTTAAAAATCTTTTTAATCTTAGACATATTTTTTATCATATTTGCTTCCCAAGATTTTTATCCACTTGATTTTATTGTATATATTGGTATGTTTTTGCTTTTATATATCCTTGCTATTAGCTTGTACCTCTTATATAAAGGCAATGAAAATTCAAAATACATGGTTATAGGCTGGTCTATCGCTATATTTGGCTGGGTTATGCTAGGTAGCTATAGTGCTGGTGGCTGGAGTTTGGTTTATAAATATCCATATATTTTTGAACTCTCTATCTTTATAGAAGCCATACTTTTTTCTGTAGCTTTAGCAAATAAACTCAACAAAACAAAAGCATTAGAAAAATCAATCCAGATCAATAAAATCCTAATGAAAGAGCTTCATCATAGAGTTAAAAACAATATGCAACTAATTATTTCCATGTATAGACTAAAACTTTCAAAAGTTAACAATGTATCAAAACATTTAAAAGAGGTGGAAGGCAACATTCAAGCTATATGCACAACTCATGAGCTACTATATACAAATAGTATTGAAGACAATAAAGATACAAAAACATACTTTAGTACACTTGTAGATAAACTAAAGAACTCTTACAATAGAGACAATATAGACATAAAACTCCATATTGGTATAGATGTTCATTTTGATCTTCTTATACATTTGGGGATTATACTCAATGAGCTTATAACCAACTCCTACAAGTATGCCTTTGATAGCAAGGAAGGATATATATCTATATCTTTAGTAAAAAATAACAACCATAAAACTTTAATCATCGAAGATAATGGCAAAGGTTATGATTACAAAAAAACTGAGGACTCTTTTGGGTTAGAGCTAGTGAAAAGCCTTATAGTCGATGAATTAGAGGGTAGCTATAGTATATGCACCAAGAATGGCACTAAATACACAATAAACTTCTAAAAACTACACCAGTAAAATCTATGATTTCGTAGCTAATTACGCTTGCGCTATCATCTCTAATACCACATAAACTACCCCCTGCCGTGAATGGCACTAACTTAATGAATTTACTCCACAATGTAGTTTAAACACTTTTCAACCTGCACTCCTCAAAACCTTATCCAATAACTTAGTACTCAAAACTCTTTTTAAAAACCAAAAAAGAGTTGTTGGGAATGTAACTCTATATCTTGCTTTTGGATTTTTTGAAGTTACAGCTTTTATAAGAGCCATATATACAGCATTTTCTCCTAGAGTAAAAGGAGCATCATCCTCGTCCTCTAGTCGCTCCAATGTCTTCTCATATACCTTTACATGTACACTGTTTTCTACATCTATATTCTCACGAAATTTTTTAAGTGCATTTTTCCTAAAATCACTATGGATAGGACCAGGCTCTATCAAAACCACATCAATACCACTGCCACTCAACTCTAAACGCATAGTGTCACATAAGCCTTCTATAGCATATTTGCTAGAGTTATAAGCACCACGATAAGCCATAGACACAATTCCTAAAACAGAACTGTTATAGATCACTCTTCCGTGTCCATTCTTACGCATTATCGGTAAAACTAGGTTTGTGAGTTCTTGAGTTCCAAAAACATTGGTTTCAAACTGCTCCCTTAGTGTTTCACGACTCAAATCTTCAACAGCTCCTGGTTGTCCGTAAGCTCCATTGTTAAAAAGGATATCAATTTTATCATCAGTTAGTTCTTTTGCCCAAGCAACAGCATCACATATACTTTTAGAACTTCTTAAGTCTAGCTTATGTGCTTCAAATCCCTCATCTTTTAATCTTTTAACATCTTTTTCATATCTGCAAGTTGCTAAAACTCTATATCCATTTTTTTGTAACTCTTTTGCACAAAAATATCCTATGCCAGTTGAACATCCTGTTATAAATATATTCATATTCAGTCCTTCGTATGCCAAAATTATACCACATAAACCTATAATAATGAATATTTATGTGACAAGATAAAACAAAAATTTAGCTATCCATAAAAATAATAAAATCATTATATTGCTGGCAACACAACACTTTAAACGAAAAATATTGCACAACTTAGCTCCTATTCTTAAAGTTTAAATATCCATTATAAATGCACCTATTTTTAAAAAACTATAAGATATACTGTTATGTTTTTTAATGTTTGTATATAAAACAGATTAAACATTTAGGAGAAAAAATGAGTTTTAAAAATAAAATAACGGTTACAGTTTCTATCATTGTACTTATCGGATTAAGTGCTTTCGCAACTTTTAGCTACTTCAATACCAAAAGTAACAGCATAAACAGAATGGAATCATCTTTAAAATCAAAAGCATTATCTTTAGCTGATTATACAGATTTATGGCTTGTAGGTAAAAAAGCTACTGTTGTTACTACTGCCACAAAACTAAAACATGTAAAAGATTATTTTGAAGATGAAGTTGTTTATAAATTACAAGGATATGCCAAAGAAATGGGTGCTATGAGTGCCTATGTAGGACTTGAAGATGGTAAAATGCTCTCTGCAAGTGGCAAAAAATATGATTTGGCAACTTACGATCCAAGAGAAAGACCTTGGTACAAGCTGGCAAAAAAGAGTAAAAAAGTAAGCGTTACAAATGCATACAAAGATAAAAGAACTGGTAAAATTATATTTAGCATTGCAACTCCTTTGTATGATAATTATTCTAAATTCATAGGTGTTTACTCTATCGATTTGGGACTTAGTAATTTAACAAAAATGATTGTAAAATCAAAATTTGACGGTGGATACGCTGTTTTATATGATAAAAAAGGGACTATTATGGCTCATCCCAACGAGAAAGTCCTTGGGAAAGAATCTTCTATTGTTAAAAGATTTAATGGTCTAGAATATGGACTGATAGAATATAACTACAAAGGTAAAGATAAAATTCTAGCTTTTTATAGAACCAAAGAATCCGGATGGATAACAGCTGTTACTTTTTATAAACAAACTGCTTATGCATTTTTAAATAAACAAGCAATACAACTTTCCGTATTGGGATTGATTATATTAGGGATAACTTTAATTATAGTTATTTTTGGAACAAGGATACTCATGAAGCCCTTGGATAATTTGAATAGATTGGTCAAACATATGGCAGGTAGTGAAGCAGATTTAAGGCAAAGATTGGAAGTAAAATCTCATGATGAGTTTGGAGAAGTATCGGCCAATATAAACCTATTTATTGAAAAACTGCACAATATAGTTAAAGCCTCAAAAGAGATAAGCTTAGAAAACTCTGCAATATCAGAAGAACTTTCACAAACAGCCTCACAAGTTGAAAAAAACGTGGAAGAAGAGTCAAAAATTGTTCTACAAACAAGAGATAAAGGACAAGACCTTAGTAATTATCTTGATAAGGCAGTAGACAAAGCCAAACTATCTCAAGTCGAATTAGAAAAAACTTTTTTAAGCATAAATAATGTAAAAGAAAAAGTAGAAGAACTTGAGAAAACGATGCAAGAGACTTCACAAAAAGAACAAAACTTGGCAGATAAACTAAATCTAGTAAGTGAAAACACAAACGAGGTTAAAGATGTATTAAACATCATAAAAGAGATAGCCGAACAGACAAATTTATTGGCTCTAAATGCCGCCATAGAAGCTGCTCGTGCAGGAGACCATGGGCGTGGATTTGCAGTAGTTGCAGATGAAGTTAGAAAACTAGCAGAGCGTACTCAAAAATCTATCACCGAAATTGATGCTACTATAAACATAGTTGTACAGTCAATTATGGAAGCAAATACAGAGATTTCAGAAAATGCAAAAGATGTACACTCTTTAGCCGATATTTCTAAGCACCTGCAAGAACAAATGGAAGAAATATCGAACGTAATACACATAACTATACAAGATGCGAGTAAAACTGTAGATGATTTTGCAGATACTTCAAATAAAGTACAAATAATAATAAATGAAGTTGATGAAGTAAATAGCATATCCGCAAGCAATGTAGAAAGTGTAGAAAATGTTTCAACTGCCTCAGGACATTTACACAATATGACTGAAAAATTAAATAATGAATTAGGTAAGTTTAAATCATAAATCTAATAAGAGAAGGGAATGCTGATTCTCTTTCTTATTAACTGACCTTACGCACAAATACACTTTTAGATGGTTTAGATTTGTCTTTAGTGTGAGGCAGACTCTTAAAATCCTAGCTGTAGCTAAGATGAAAGATTCTAACGAGGCAATAAAGGCAAAGCTAAACCACCCTACGGGTAAAAGCATAAGATACCAACTGCTT
>Ga0256840_1003813_pt1 | contig 11822 bp, 13 predicted proteins | sample 355202metaG_FD_185969 | JGI IMG/M metagenome (GOLD analysis project Ga0256840, IMG submission 185969) | Hydrothermal vent microbial communities from Mid Atlantic Ridge, Atlantic Ocean - 355-202 | ecosystem: Environmental > Aquatic > Marine > Hydrothermal vents | place: Atlantic Ocean: Mid...
ATGTAGCACTTGCTATTGTTGATTCAGTCATGAGTACTGCAATTGATTTCCTTCAAACGAGTCGGAGATTATTGCCAGATAATAACCTTTTAACAGTAGAATAGATCAAGTCAGAAACTTGAGTTATATTAAAAGCAAGAACATGACTCTAACTGAAGTTGCATTTTTACTTGGCTTTGCCGAACTCAGCACCTTCTCAAGATCATTTAAGCGATGGACAGGGATATCTCCGCTGCAATTTAGAAAAGCAGCCTGACATACAAGCCTCTCTTAAAACCGGAAAAGCCCTGTTCACCTTAAATAATACCAAGGAAAACAGAGCTTTTCATCATTTGTCACATCTATTGCAACAACAGATATGACAAATATAACTTTGCGGGAGCTAGTTAATTGCTTCAGAAAGTTTAGAGCCAGCTTTAAACTTAGCAACATTTTTAGCTGGAATATCTATGGTCTTTCCAGTCTGAGGATTCCTTCCTTTGCGAGCTTCACGTCTGGATACAGAGAAGGTTCCAAAACCAACCAGAGTCACCTTGTCACCATTCTTCAAGGTGTCAGCTATGGCTGCGAGAGTACTATTTAATGCTTTTTCAGCAGCTGCTTTTGAAATATCTGCTGCGCCTGCTATATTCTCTACCAATTCCTTCTTGTTCATGAATTCCTCCCGGAAAAACTACTTTTCTAATTAAACAGGACACAGACAGAGCTGCTCCCCTTATCTCTTCTATAATTCTTTAATAAAAGCCTGATTGATTGTCAAAAGAAAAAAGAGAAATTTCTATTTTAAAAGCGGGTATTCTTTTCAACACAATCCTTTATTATCACGCTTTTATAGATCAAAAAAACAATCCGATCAAGTTGAATCACAACTCATACATAGATTATTCTCAAATTTTTCAGCATCGAGTTTGTAAATCGACAAGAACTTTCTCAAAGCCAAGCGACTGAAAGAAGTGCATGATTTCAACCCGTACAGGTGATGTTACGAGCAGTTCAACATCGTTCCCAGCCAATTCAAGGACCACGTTTTTCGTACCTGCTCCCGGCCTCACCCTGCATCCGGCGAAATCACGACTCAGAAGAAAATCTTCGCACTTCTCAACAAGACTTAACGCTGCACCTTTTATTTCCTGCCCTTCAGGTAACCGTGTTGCAAGGCAGGAGTTGGACGGTTTGCCATGATTACTCAGTGAATAAAACTTTGCCAATGCACGGATCTCATCTTTGTTCAGCCCCGCATCAAGCAAAGGTGTCTGTATTCCAAGTTCATGTATGGCACGAAATCCAGGCCTCTGACTCTTCAGATCGTCAACATTGCTGCCATCAAGAACAGCTGTACAGCCTGTCCTTTCCAAAATGCGTTGAAAAGACTGATACATTCTTTTTTTACAGAAATAACACCTGTCAGGAGTATTTGCGACAAACTCAGGCCATATCAGGGGATGGAGCTCAACTTCAAGTTTTTGTTTCTGAGTAACACCGAGCTCATTGAGAACTTTGTTGGCATTGTTCCGCTCACGCTGGCTCACAAGTTCTGAAAGACAGCGCAACACAATGACATTCTCACTATCCAATGCTGTCAGTGCTGCATGGAGAAGAAGTGTGGAGTCAACCCCACCGGAAAAAGCAACCGCAACACTTTCGTATCCTTGAATGGTATCAACAAGAGATTTGAACTTTATTTCTTTCTCCAAAAACTACTCCTTTATGATCGGTTGGCATCGGGAAGAAGCTGGGCAGGTCTGTTGAGAAGAAACTTTCCATCCATCATCCATGCCTTCAACGTTTCTGCTATCTCCCGTGCCATAGGCAGACTTGACAGCGGTGCTGTTAAAACTGTTTTGCCATTCACTTCAATACTTCCCGATTTTAACTGGGCATAGCTCACTTCACCATAGGTGCGGTTTATACCGTTTGAGTAATCATAGCCATAATCAATCACCTGAGTATAAAGCTCATCATCGGACACCCCGGTACATGCAGCCATTTCAGCATTTAAAATTGGAATAGGAACCCCCATGCCCACAGCCATGGTATTACCATATCCTAAAATTGAGATCCCTCGAATCCACCGGGCAGACATCTGTTTGAGGTCTCCTTGTACCATCAAAGTGCCTGCAGGTCTTACCGGCGTGCCGTTTTCATGTCGTGGAGCCCCAGGATTGTGTTGCGTCCCATGCCAGGTAACATAGCCAATGCCACCGCCAAGGAATATTCTAGTACCCATTCCTATTGTCATATAGTGAGGATCATTGAAAAGAGGACTCAACTCACCGGCGCTGCAGTAGTTGGCATTTTTACAGTATGGCTTTAACGTTCCCATGTAAGTGTGAACAGTCTTATCAGACAGATTCACAGCACAGTTGTAGTTCTGATAGCCGTTTCTTGGATTACAGAGCAGGGCATAGGGAAGCTCATCAAGGGTAAACTCTTTTTTCATTTTAGTGGCAAGGTAGCAGTCAGTTCCGTAGGCCTTGGCTTCCAGAAAAACTTTTTTCCCTGCCAGAAGATCTTCTATCACATGGCCGCCGCCATAGCGAAACTCACCGGGATAGACCTTATTTAACGGATCATCTTCCATCGGCTCAGTAGCTCCTATGTAACAATCAACAGCGGCAAGCCCTGCATAGGCGGAGACCTTATTGATCCATACCTTGGATGCCTTAATTGTCGGAGTCATTTGGCCAAAATTTATGAAAGCACCTGAAGAGCACATGGGGGAGAAGGTACCAGTAGTAACCACATCCACCTCCCTGGCGGCACCCTCTGCGCCTTTTTCTTTTACTATATCAACCATTTCTTCAGCGGTAACTATTACTGCCTCACCTGCTTTGATTCTGGCATTAATCTCTTCATAGGTCTTTTGTATCGGTGTTTCACTCATTATTGATCCCAACTTTTGAAATATTTGAGCAGCTATAAAAAAGACTGAGTTACCGTCTTCGTCAAGCCACTTGTAAAAGAATATTCACTCCAATTGAAGGGTTAGGCTGTAAAACCATTAGTGGAGTTGAATGGTTACAATATGGTCCCCAAGGGCCATATCTCATGAATATATCTTGCCATGGCCTCTTATTCCAGTGCTTTTTTTAACTTCCTGAGTCCTTGAATACTTAGCGGTTGTTTTTTCTGGTAACACATTGAATTACAGGAATATTGTCAATATGTCATGTTAAAAAAAAACAGCTGCCACCCTTCCTGGCGATCACGCTAGACACTCCATCCCCAACTTAACCTACTGATATAGTTGAGCATAACCACCACAATAAAAAAACGGTCAACATCACCAGCGGACACTTACCAATTCAGGAACTTGACATACTTTTTTCTTTGCCCTACATTCTCAGCAATATATCAGACTTTGAAATTCTATTATTTGCAGAGGAATACACATGGCCAGCGACCTCACCCCGGTACGGGAAGGAATAGACAAAATAGACAATACCATCCTTGAACTGCTCAAAGAACGCCTCGCCCTGGCAAAAACCATTGGTCAACTCAAAGATGAAGGTAAACGTGCCAAATGGGATCCCTTACGTGAACGACAGATATATGAACGGTTAGCTGAGCTGAACAACGGAGTATTTCCTGATAAGGCACTTCATTCCATATTCCATGAGATCATCACTACCTGCAGGCTCTCGCAGCAGAAAATCAATGTTTCCTACCTGGGACCGGAGGCGACATTCACCCACCTTGCCGGTGTAAAATACTTTGGTCACTCCGCAACCTACACGCCAATGGAATCAATCGCAGATGTATTTTCTGAAGTTGAAAAAGGCAGGACCCAGTACGGAATTGTGCCAGTTGAAAATTCCATCGAAGGGGCAGTGTTTTCGACCCTGGATTCCTTTATGCAGTATCGGACTAAGATCTGTGGTGAAGTCAGAATGGAAATCACCCACAACCTGGTATGCCAGTCAGGGGATATCAATGACATTCAAACAGTTGCCTCCCACACCCAGCCCCTGGCCCAGTGCCGGGAATGGCTGAGAAAACATTTGCCGTCCTGCCCAACCCTACCTGTGTTTTCCACAGGAGCTGCGGCCCAGATGGCCTCAAACAATCCTAACATCGGTGCAATAGCCTCATCACTTGCCATTAAGACCTATGACCTGCAGGTGGTGGTTAAGGGAATTGAAGATTACCGTGGCAACACCACGCGCTTTCTTGTAATTGGCAAGGAGTCGCCATCACCGAGCGGAGCCGACAGAACCTCACTTCTCCTCGGCCACATGGATCGCCCCGGTGCACTCAATGAAATACTCAGCGTCATTGCCCGGGCAGGAATTAACCTCGCCAAGATCGAGTCAAGACCCATCAAAGGTAAGCAGTGGAAATACCTTTTCTTCCTTGATCTCATGGGACACATAGAAGATGAAAACATCAAAGACTGCTGCAAGACTCTCAACGCACTCTGTTCCTATTTTGAATGGCTTGGTTCCTATCCTAGATCAGACGAATCAGCCTCCGATGCGTGACATCTGGCCACTACAGCTCAGCTGATCTTCTGCAAGGGTATGTCCTTTGGGCTTATCCAGTATGGTTTGCTTGATGAGCCCTCTTATCTCGTCGTCATCCGCCCCTGACCGCAGTAATGTTTTCAGATCCGCTTCCCGATCATGGAGTAGACAGGCACGCAATCGTCCCGCTGAGGTAAGGCGGAGCCTGTTACAGGTATCACAGAAATGATGGCTGATAGGACTGATAAAACCGATCTTTCCCTGTAAGCCATTTTCTGCTGTAATTGTATAGACCCGCGCTGGTCCATCCATTCGAGATCCTGGAAATGGTTCAAGATTCCCAAAAGATCCGATCTGCGTTTTTAAATCAGTTGAGGAAATATAGGATGCTTCATTCCAGGTAGAATGATCACCAACGGGCATAAATTCTATAAACCGGACCTGATACGCTTTTTCCACTGCCAATCGCGCAAAATCGACAAATTCATCATCATTTACACCCTGCATTGCCACCACATTGAGTTTCACATCAAAACCTAAACTGGCAGCAGTCTCTATTCCTTGCCAAACCTGACCAAACAGATCAGATCCGGTAATATGCCGAAAACGTTCTGCCTTCATGGTGTCCAATGAAATATTCAATTTACGTATTCCTGCATCATACAGGCCAGCAGCTTTTTCACGGAGAAGAACCCCATTGGTTGTGAGACGTATCTCATCAAGTCCGTCAATATCAGCAAGGGAACTTATAAAGTCCATAACCCCTCTGCGAACCAGCGGCTCGCCCCCGGTCAGCCGAATCTTATTCATCCCCATATTCACCACAAGTTTCACAATGCGAAGCAACTCTTCAAAGCTGAGAAGATCTTCACGTTGCAAAAGATGTAGTTTATGTTTGTCATCTTCTGGCATACAATAGACACAGCGAAGATTACAGCGGTCGGTAAGTGAAAGACGGAGATAGGAAATAGTTCGGGAAAACATATCTACCAGTTCTCCTGGGTTCTTTGCAGTATTATTCTGATTATTCATAGCTATATCGGCAAAATCAGCCTTAAGGTATACGCATCATTATCCGTACCAATGATCATTGTTCCACTGCTCATTAACCTGTACCATTGACTTTGGGAGTAACTACTAATATATTGGCATCCTCTTACCCTGATTATACCTTTTCTGCCAGCAGTTATTTACTCTACTGGCAAGTAGCTTAACATTTAACCACCAGACAACTCAAATGCTGACCCTTGGAATTGAAAGCTCCTGTGATGACACTGCCGCTGCAGTACTGAAAGACACTGACACCCTGCTTTCATCTTTGCTCACCAGCCAGGACCTGATTCACACCCGTTTTGGCGGAGTTGTACCGGAACTCGCCTCAAGGAGCCACCTTGAAGCAATCGTTCCTGTGGTCAATGAGGCACTCATTCGGGCCGACATCCGGCTCCAGGATATTGACCTTATTGCCGTCACCCGTGGACCAGGGCTCATCGGTTCGCTCCTCGTTGGATTTTCCTACGCAAAGGCACTCTCCTGTGTCACCGGAATTCCCCTTGTTGGAGTAGATCATATGGCAGGTCATATCCTTTCCGTTTTTTTGGAGGATAAGCATCCGGAATTCCCCTTCATCTCCCTAGTGGTTTCAGGTGGAACCAGCTCCATCTATCGGGCCGACAGCTTCACCAGTTTCACCCTCCTTGGAAGAACCCGGGATGATGCTGCAGGAGAGGCATTTGACAAAGTAGGAAAGTTACTGGGATTTCCCTATCCCGGAGGCCCCATCATTTCACGTGAGGCGGAATCCGGTAATGCAAATGCCATTAAATTCCCTCGCTCCTGGCTCGAAAAGGAGTCCCTTGATTTCAGCTTTTCAGGGTTAAAGACATCTGTGCTAAATCACTGTAACCGTGAAAAACAAAAAAATTCCCCGCTGCAAATTGATGATATTTGTGCCTCATTTCAGGAAGCCTGCATTGAAGTTCTTGTTGAGAAGACACTACTCGCTGCAACCCTGGAAAACGTCAATTCCATAGTTCTTGGCGGTGGTGTTTCGTCCAACCCCAGACTGCGGCAATTCATGAAACAGCGCTGTGCTGAAGAGGACAAAAAACTCTACATTCCACGTCCATCATATTGTACTGACAATGCTGCTATGATCGCACTTGCAGGAGTACACTCTCAGGTCAAAGATTCAAGTCTATCCCTTGACAGCGATGTCTACTGCAGATCTGCCCTCGCCTGAAACCCATGAATTTCATACGGACAATCCGCTATTACTTTCTGAAGTTCACACGACTACAAGGAGACCCGCAATCTCTTGCCCGAGGGACATCCATAGGAATTTTTTTCGGGATAACACCGATAATCCCCTTTCATACGGTAGCAAATATTCTGGTAACATTTCTCACCAGGACATCAACAGTTGCTTCCCTGCTCGCCTCCATGCTTGTATGCAACCCGTTAACGTATACACCCCAATACTATCTGTCCATTATGATTGGCAATGCTGTCACACCTTATAATCTCACATGGGGACATATGAAGCTCGTACTAGACACACTGCATCACACGTCCGGCATAATGGCAGCCCTTACCCCCCTCGCGGATCTTGGCAGTGAGGCCATTACTGTTCTGCTCGCTGGAGGGACTATACTTGCGCTGCCATTCACCATTGTCAGTTATTTTTTATCCCTTCACTTATTCAACACTATCCATGAAAAACGGCACAAAAGGCATGTCCTTCGGTAAAACAGTCACAAGTTGCAGAACTAACAGTATTTTTAGTTTTCAAATCAGGCGCTAGAATGTATTATTTCTCTACGGAGTGTTTTATCAGTACCAACTATACAGACTAACTGAATGAATTTAACGCGCTTACGACAATACTACTATCTCAAATTCCTGCGGATTAAAGGAGACCCCAAAGACATCGCCTGGGGAGCATGTATTGGTGCCCTTATCGGTACCATGCCAGTGATGCCATTTCACACCATTGGGATCATCGCTGTCTGTTTTCTTACCCGAACGTCTGCCATGGCCGGTTTGTTTTCAAGTCTGGTTATCAGTAACCCTTTTACCTATATTCCAATTTACTACCTTAGCATGGTGATAGGCAACAGTATCACCCCCTATGAAGTAAACTGGGTAAAAATTGAATCCATTCTCAACGTCATAATATCCGGGCATGGATTCAAAGAATCCGTTACCATGCTTGCCAGCCAGGGGTCGGAAATAATAATCGTCATGCTTTCCGGTGGGCTTGTGCTGACCATTCCTACTGCCGTTCTCTGGTATTTTGCTACCCTGCGGATTTTTCTGAAAATCAGGGAGAAAAGGAGACAAAAACATATCCTTCGTGAGAAAAAATTGAAAAAGAAAGAAAAGAATAGGGAACTCCCCAAAAAATGACCCGTTACGGTGATACCAGAAAATCCCTTCGTGAAGAAAATCTTGCCCCTAAAAAACAGCTTGGTCAGAACTTTCTTGTCCATAAAGCCACGGCCATCGCCATCGCCCACAGTGGTCAGATAGCACCAGATGATATCATCATTGAAGTTGGTGTCGGGCTTGGTGCCCTCACTCTACCGATAGCCGAGATGGCATCCGAGGTTATAGGCCTGGAAATAGACCGTGGCCTGGTAAGGTTCCACAAGGAAAAACTTGATCTCCCTGACAATGTAACCCTCCTCCATCAGGATATCTTAAAGGCCGACTTCTCAGAACTGCAACGACTAGCAAAAGGAAAGCTGAAGATAATGGCCAACCTGCCCTACTCCATCTCCAACCCTTTTCTGTTTACCCTGATAGAAAACCAGGAAAAAATAGCTTGGGCCACCATCATGCTGCAGAAGGAAGTAGCCGACCGCCTCACCGCAAAACCTGGCACCAAACAATATGGAATACCAACTGTTTTGCTGCAGAGCTGTGCCACAGTCAAACCCTTACTGACGCTGAAACCTGCAGAATTCCATCCCAGACCAAAGATTGATTCTGTTGTGGTACGCATTGATTTTTCAGGTACACATCCGGGCAGATCCCGAGATTATGACAAAAATCTTTTTCAGAAACTGGTACGTGCCGCCTTCAGTCAACGCAGAAAAACTCTGCTCAACACCCTCTCCACAGCCAGGTTTTTTCATCAACAAAGTGATGGGGACAAAAAACGCGAGAAACAACTTACTCAAGAAGCGATAGTCACAGCTGGAGTGTCTCCAGGCACACGAGCTGAAACCCTTGATCTCGACACGTTCATCAATCTCACCCATGCCTTTAGCGAGGCTCTTAACAAAAACTGATATTCAGAAGGACTTGCAACCCGATGCAAAATTTTGTTTTCCACAACCCGACCAAAATTCTCTTTGGAAAAAAAACCGTTCCTTCAATAGGTAAGGAGACAGCGGCATTGGGTAAAAAGGTTCTGCTCGTTCACGGGAAAGACTCCATAAAAAAAAGTGGTCTTTACCAGCAGGTACTCCTGTCACTTGCTGCAGCAGGAACAGAAATTACCGAACATGGTGGAGTACAGTCCAATCCCCTGCTGTCCCATGTGAATCTTGGCATTGAAAAAGCCCGCGAAAATTGTTGTGATGTCGTCTGCGCCGTGGGAGGAGGGTCGGTTATTGATGAGGCAAAAGCCATCTGTGCCGGTGCCACTGTAATGCATGATGTCTGGAAATTTTTTACTGGAAAGAAAAGTGTCAAGGCACCACTGCCACTGACAACTGTTCTGACCCTGGCAGCATCCGGATCTGAAATGAATTCCGGCATGGTCATCACTAATGAGCAAACGGCACAGAAATTTGGTTTTGCCAATAAACAGCTACATCCGAAAACTTCTATCCTCGACCCCACACTTACCTGCTCTGTTCCCGCTGATTACACAGCCTATGGAGCCGTGGATGCCGTAGCCCATGTACTGGAATTCTACTTCACAACCACAGATCCCCACACCCCTGTTCAGGACAGGCTAATGGAGGGTCTTATGATAAATGCCATGGAAAGCTGCAACAGGGTACTTGCCGCACCGAACGACTACCGTTCCAGGGCAGATCTGATGTGGACAGCAACCCTTGCCCTGAACGGTCTCACAGCAGCAGGCCTTGGAAAGGTGGGTTTTCCAATGCACATGATTGAACACTCCCTCTCTGCACTCTACAATGTCCCCCATGGAGCAGGCTTATCAGCTGTCATCCCAGGCTGGATGCGCTTTCATCTGGTACACCAGACCGACAGATTTGCCCAGTTCGCCCAAAGAGTATTTGATATTCGTGAAGGATCTGCAACAGAACAGGCCGAGGCCGGTATCCGGTCGCTGACATCATGGTTTGAAAAAGTCAGTGTACCAACAAACCTCACAGCACTTGACATATCAGCTGCAGAATTTGAAAAAATCGCTGAGAATGCCGATACCCTCGCCAGAGTCTGGCGGATGAAAGATTATGATTCCGAGAAAATACTTCTGATTCTGAACAACTGTACTGCATTCAATAGTGATTGACAGCTATCTTCTCAAACATCATCACCAGACCGGCACAGAGAGTATAGAGAGATTTCACGTGGAGATTTTCACCGCAGCACTCATCGAAAAAGATGTTCAGATCCGATTGCAGATCTCCATCTGGAGCCTGATAGCAGATAAGAATCGGGATATGGGGAAATGGGTGCAGCACAAGAGCAATATCTGCATCAAATCCGGGAATTTCCTGTCCCATAAAAAGATCCATGATGTCAGCTAGGAGCCTTGGGTGGCTATCTGCAAGCCGGCGTAGCGGATCTTCACAGCGGCCCTTGAACAATCCTCGCCAGTCAATCCCACCTTTAATCTCCCGAAAGGAGATCCACTTCCCACTAATCTGCCTATGCTCTGGATAACAGAGATAGGAAAGCAGTGGTGCCTCCACCCATGGTATTATATGGCACTGAGAACGCACCACTCCACTCCTATCAACCTGAAACGCTTTACCAAGAGAATAAATACTCAGAAGATCCCCATCTGCCTCAACCTTTCCTCCTCGTTCTGCTGCAACTTCCCGAAAATCCAACGACTGGATCTTTTTTAGAAGTTTCTCCATGAATTCAGCTTTTTCCGGTTCGTTTCCGGTTCTTTTTTCAAGGTTCACAGAGAGTTGGGCAATCAACTCAGCAGACAGTAATGGACAGTCCTCAAGTTTTCTCTGACCGCCAATCACTGCTGCTGCAAATGCAAGACAACTGGGCAGCAGGCAGCGCCTGCAGTTACTCTGTTCAAGAACCTTATATATTTCCAGTGGTGTTACTGTTTTCTTCGTCATCCAGATTACTCAACAAGGTCATGTCAGACGTCGCCAAAAAAATAAAGGGGTGGTATATTATCATAAAAAGAGAGGCTCCAAATCTATTATCAAAAAAACCCAGAAGAAAACAACCATGAAAGAACAGTATGACAGTAAGGAGGGATATTGCAAAATGCTGGGCCACTTTCTCACGTTCGAGTACTGCAGAACATCAAACAAAGGGTTGCCCTGTGGCAAAGTACTCGATTGCTGGTTTGAATCTTTTGCAGTACAGGACTGGATAAGCAAAAACTTCTCACCCGCCGAACAGAAAACTATTTTTAAAGCACCTAAGCCAAAGATTATCAGCCTGACAAAAATACTGGAACAGGCCCAGCAACGCCTGAAAAAAACATAACTCCATTCTCCTACCTTTTGGGTATTTTTTTCACAAGCACATCCTTCCCCAAAGTCATATACACAATTTCACCACTCTTTTTTGAAACCTGGCACTCTGCCGGAGTGTTCACCACTTTTCCCTGTGAACTCCGCACATAAATTGCCAACGGTTTTTTCCAGGAAAAATAGAAAAACTCTTGATCCTCTGTACGTTTTCTGCAATTAGGTGCTTTAATCTTTCCGACAGGAGCAGATGCTTCATACCTGCTTTTACAAAGTTCAACTGCGCGAGCCCAGGAAATCCCATTACCAGGTGTCTTTTCATCATCTTTCTTCATGTAGTACCAGGAGGAGCCGACACTTACTAAAACAAGGAAAACGATGGCCAGCCCGCAACCAGTTCTGGAACTTCTTTCAGCTTTCATGGCAGCCTCTCTTTTAAATCACCGAAGTAAACAAAAAACCAAACTGAACATAATATATTACATATTCCCAAAGTAAAACACAAAAGAACTTGATCAGCTAAACAGTTCTGTAACACAGAAAAGTTACAGTTAGTGCCCGTCATGCAAATGATATTTATTCGTAAGCGCCCCATTAAGCACACGCCACCTCATGCCAGTTGTTTTCGAGTAATATTCCAAGGCAGCAGAGCCTCATAGTCCTCCAGCATCTCCGCCACTGGTAGTTTCTCAAAGATATATCGCAG
>Ga0256840_1003814_pt1 | contig 11817 bp, 11 predicted proteins | sample 355202metaG_FD_185969 | JGI IMG/M metagenome (GOLD analysis project Ga0256840, IMG submission 185969) | Hydrothermal vent microbial communities from Mid Atlantic Ridge, Atlantic Ocean - 355-202 | ecosystem: Environmental > Aquatic > Marine > Hydrothermal vents | place: Atlantic Ocean: Mid...
TGTTGGAGTGACATATAGGAGCTAATGGTATCGAGGTCTTTATGCCCACCTTTTTTGAGTCCTCTTTCAAAGTCACTTAGGCTTCCGTCACTCCAGTCAGACTTGGCATGGCGTATAAGGTATAATGTTTTGATGTTAGACTCCTTTAGATGTATAAATACTCAAACAAACCCACTTGGAAACAGTGGGTTTTATTGAATACTTAGATATCAGCCATAGCTTTAGACATACTTTGTACAGTTTTTTCCATAATCATCTTACCCAAGGCAACATTTCCATCATCTCTAAAGATAGCAAAGGTTGTGAGTTTAGAGAAGTTGTCTCCACTTCCTGAACCTGATGAGTTTACAAGAAACACATGTCCATCTTCTGTTCTTGCTTCTACAAGTGATGCTTCTGCAAAGCCAACATCTAGTGAAGACTCAGATATCATTCTATATGCATCATTGAAGATACTTGCAGAATATGCTATGTCTACAGAAGTGTTTTCATCATCCATATAGAGTGTCTCCCCTGAGAAGTTTAGCACTGCTGAACCAAGGTAACCATTTACCGAGCGTAGTTTTTTCATTGATTGTTCAAATTCGATCATATTTTATCCTTAACTATTTATTTTTGTCATTGTGTCGTTAAATGTATCTAAGCTTCCACCATTTTCTTTTAAAAATGTTTCAAGTAGAGGCAAAGAAGCATCCATACCACCCTCATCTTCTGCTGCACGTAACGCTTTATAGAGTGGCTCTATCACAGCTCTAGCTCCAGCAGACATACCTTTTCTTGTAGAGACATAATTTCTAAATGATCCATCTGGATTTTTAGCCACTCTCACATGAGCAAATACCCAGTAGAAACCTCCATCTTTACAGAGATTTTTTACAAAAGCTTTTACATCATTACCTGCTTGGATGGTATCCCAAAGATATTTAAAAATAATCTTTGGCATATCTGGATGACGAATCATCGAATGTGGTTGTTCTAGCAACTCTCCTTGTGTGTAGCCTGCTAATTTAAAAAATATTGGGTTGGCATAGGTGATGTCACCTTTTTCGTCACCTTTTGAGACGATAATATCTACGCTTGTTACCTCATGTTCTTGATCGGTTGGTGTTATACTCATAATCTACTCCTTTGTGTTAATATAACGTTTCTTACTTCTTCTTTGTTAAATGGTTTGCTCACAAATGTATCGAAAAGTTCTTTTTCCTTTTCTAATATATCGGGGTCTCCCGATATTGAAACAGCATAAATTGGTTTCAAATTATGCTGTTTTTCATAGGTCCTAAACTCAGTTAAAATCTCAGTCCCTGAAAGTACAGGCATGTGTTTGTCCAGATAAATTATATCATACCCACTATTATGTTTACTTTCTTTTTTTAACATTTTTAACGCTTTTTTGGCATCTTCACAGACAGAAATATCTACATATAGTGTCTCCAACATCGCTTCAAGAAGACTAAGATTAATTTTATTGTCATCCACTATCAATACTTTTAATCTATTGCCAGAATAGACTGTGGTGTAGATGGCATCACCATTGTAGACATTTTTAGAGGTAATCTCAAAATCATTCATCTCTTTTTTGTGCAGCAATGAAAACAACTCTTGTTCAACCAACAAAAGTTTAACACTGTTTGATGCACCCAATGCTAACACCTCTTCACTTATCTTCTCTTCAAAACAGATAAGATGTGTTGTGTTCTCTTCAAGCTTGTCCGATATCACTATCTTCTCTTTAGGCATACCAAAATCAACAAGATACTTACGTATAAATACAGGATATCTTGCTTCTGGATACGCCGTTAAGATAACAATCTTTTTTTCCAAATTGTAAAATGGTGCATACTTCACTTCTGCATTTACAACCTCTACAGGTATTTCAAAATAAAATTCACTCCCCACATCTACTTTACTTTTCAGTTTGAGTTCTCCACCCAAGTCTGAGACATAACTTGCAGAGATAGCAAGTCCCAGTCCTGTACCACCATACTTTTCATGTGTGTCATCTGTGGCTTGTGCAAATGCTTTAAAAAGTTTTTTCTGATTATTTTCATCAATACCAATACCCGTATCTCTTACTGAAATATGCATCGTACTACTTGATCTGTTCCAAATTATATTTACATGTATTGTTTTTTTATTTGGGGTAAATTTATAGGCATTTCCTATCAAATTTATCAAGACCCTTTGCAACTTAATACTGTCTAGCTTAATCTCTTTAGGCATTATTGGGCTAATATATATAAAATAGTGTATCTGTTTTTCCAACATTTTAGCACTAAAGGTATTGGCTATATCTGCTAAAAATTTTGTGGGGCATATCACTTCGCTTGTTAGATGTGTTGACTGGTATCTGTTTTTTGCAGTGTCCAAAATAGATGTTGTCAAGGTATTGATAAAGGATGCACTCTCTTTAGCATTGGTGACAAACTCTCTTAGTCTTTTGTCTTCGATTTTGTCTTCTAGTAACTCCAGGAAACCATAGAGACTGTTTGCAGGTGTTCTTATGTCATGTACGGTATTTGAAAAGAAAAGAAGCATACTATCATCTGTAACAGACTCACTTTCTTTGTTTCTTTCAAACGAGATATCATGAGGCATTAATGCATGAGCATCTATCACATCATCTGAAGAGTCTGAATTTTTCAACAGTTTAATCAAACGTAAAAAGTAAGGTTCTGCAGCTTTTAGTTGAGACAACTCTCTTTGTGTATAGCGTTGTAAACTACCTTTTATCACCGTAGACATACTTACAATCCCCATAAGTGTATCATCTTGAACAATAGGCGTAAGCATTTGTGCTTTTAATTTATGTCCATAGATATTGTCATACGCTTCAACATACTCTTTATCACTCAAAACATAGTTGTAAATAGCTGCACTCTTGGTTAAAAAAACTTTACCTATACACCCTTGTGGGTCTATCATCGAAAGTGCGATTTCTTCATCTCTTATGTGCTTTAAAATCTTTTTTTCTCTATCATAATGCAATTTTTCTACAAGTATTTTCTTCTCATCATCATACAAAAATACTGAAATAATATCTGACTCTATAAAATTGTTAAGAATCTCTGTCAATTTTTCATTTAGAAGGTCATCACATTTTTCTAATTGTACGTCATCAATCGCTTTTTTTAATGCTTCAACAGCTTTCATATATCCAATATCCTCATTTGCTAGTTACTTTGCTATCATTATATCTTAAGATTATCACTTAAATGTCACTATACTAGGTCATATTTCTTCTATCTTCTATGCATAATAGATTCATGAAAGATAGATACAATCTCTTGTTTGTTGTAAGGCTTGGTTGCTAAAAAGTCAAACCCACCAGCATCTATAGACTCATTGACCCCTCCTGAGACTGAAACGGTTACAAGTCCCTTTTTTAGATTTTTTTTCTTCTCTTTTTCACGATATTTGTTTATCATCTCTATACCTGAAAGTTTTGGCATATTTATATCGGTATAGACAATATCATAAGGGATATCAGCCTCTAAAGATTTTAGAAGCATTTTTACGCCATCTTCTCCATCACAGGCGATATCTAGTTCACAATACTCATCTTGCAACATAGAACTTAGCAGCATAGAACTAATTTTATCATCTTCCACGATGAGTACTTTAGGTATATGCTCTTTGTTTACAAATGTATAAAGTATGTCACAATAATAACTGTACTGGGAGATAAGCATTGCATGGGGAAAATGTTGTGCATTAAGGGCTAAAAAATTCTCTTCTACGATGAGTTGCTTTACCTTTGTGTTCTTCATGTATGCCACTACATCATTGTCTATCTTATGTTCAAAAACAACAATATGTGAAGTCTGTTTAGGTACACTAGAGAGTGTTGCAACAGCTTTTACCTGCTCTTTAGCTAGACCAAAGTGCGTCAAGTATCTGAAAATAGTATTGACCACATGCATATTTTTCTTGTCACACAAAATGCTGATAAATGTGTCATCTATTCCTTTTGCCAACATAGGGTGTTCAAATGTGTTTGCCTCTTCAATAGGAATATCAAAGTAAAATTTACTTCCTTTATCAAGCTGACTCTCTAACTGTAATGTGCCACCCATTTCCTTTACATAAGAAGCACAAATAGAAAGCCCCAATCCTGTGCCACCAAACTTCTCTTTTGTATCTGTTTCAGCTTGTTTAAATGCTACAAAAATCTCTTCTTGCATCTCTTTAGCTATCCCTATGCCTGTATCTTTTACATGGATGTACAGTCTCTTCTCTTTTTTCATATAGCGAACTAAAAAATCTATTGAGCCATATTCTGGTGTAAACTTACTTGCATTGCCTATAAGATTTAAGATAACTCTCTTCAATTGCATACCATCAACACTCAGTATATTTGGCAGTGCTGGGTCTATGAAAATCGTATAAGATATATGTTTTTTGTACATATTTGCAGAAAAAACCTCTACAATATCAGCAAAATATCGTTTACTTCCCATAATTTCTAAAGCAGCAGAGGTAACAGGCTCACTTTTATCTGAAATACCATCTAAAATAGAGGTAGTCAAACTCTCTATAAGAGAAGCACTCTTACGTGCATTGTCTACATACTCTTTAAGTCTTTTGTCTTCTATTTTTTCACCCAATATTTCAAGAAACCCCAAAAGTCCATTGGCTGGGGTACGTATATCATGTACTATAGTGGAGGTCTTTTCAAGTATTTTTTGTACATCTACGTACTCTTTGTTTTCTATAGATTCAAGTTTTTCATAGATATCATCTTTTCTTCTTTTAAAAGATGAACTGGCACTCTCTCCTTGACGTCTGTCTATTAAAAGCCCTTTTGAGTTATTGAAATTCATTTTAAACAGAGCATCTATAGCTAAAGGGAGTAAAGCTTGAAGGCTCTTTAAATCTTTTTTAGTAAAGCTTTTTTTTGTAGCAATAGTCGAATAGACCGTTACAATACCTATAAAAGTATCTCTCACATTTATGGGAATCATAATTTTAGATTTTATTTTAATATTATCTGGATTGTCTATAGTGGGAATGTACCCTTTACTACTTGAAAGGTGATTGTTTACTATGGGTTCTTGTGTTGCAAAACAGTAGTAGAGCAGACCCTCTTTTTCTTTCATCGATATGCTTGTAACACCCTCTTCTCTTTCACGGACAAGATACTCACCATCATATACCCATACTGAAGCAAACTCTGCACCCGTAACGCTAGTGAGCAACTCACCTACAATGCTATGAATTTGTCTGTTATCAGATAGCGTCGCTATCTTATCACTTGCACTTTCGATTTGTTCTTTTAATGTAGACAATCTGATATTCCTTATAATGCTCTGTTATAGTTTTCTTCATAAAACCTAAATATTAGTGATTGAGATATATATTATTATATATTATTATACCTTTAGAATCTCTCTAAAATTAGAACTTAAAACATTTTCTTCATGATTATTGCCAGAGCTAGTATATACAATGCTAAAAGTGCTATTTTGTGATTTTTAGCATTTACATATTCTTTTAGTGCTATACCTAAAGTAACACCTAAAAGAGATGCAACTGCGACAAATAAAGCATTTTGCATATCTATGGTATCTGTACTTAGTCTACTTAGCAGTCCTGCTACAGAAGAAAAAACCACAAAAAACAGTCCCGCACTTACCGCTTTTTTTATAGGATAATGAAGTAAGCCTACCAGTAAAGGGGTTAATATGATAGACCCACCAATGCCCAATGTCATAGAAAAAATACCTATAGTTAGTCCCAATATAAAAAGTAATATCTTTGAAAGAGATTTTTCCTGAGTAGTATCTTCGTGATTTACGGAGAAAAAAAGTCTTAAAAGAGCAAAAACTAGCAGCCCCAAAAAAGTAAATTGGAGCAAAGTATCACTTACAAAATGCGTGACATACCCACCAACATACCCACCTATAAAACCACCAAAACCTACAAAAATGCCCTCACCTATAATGAGTGAACCTTTTTTAAAATTTAAATAAGACCCCAACAAAGATGAAAACACCATTTGAACGATACTAATACCAATAGCATCTTTTATGTCAAATCCTAATACGAGCAGTATAGGCACAAGGATAATCCCCCCACCAATACCAAAGAACCCTGACATAGTCCCTATAAAAATACCCACTGCTATAAGTTCAAATACCATATATTACTCCAAAAATTTACATAAAAATTAGCTTGAAAGTATAACATTTTTTCCTACTATTGCCTTATATCTTGCAAATTGACGAAGAATTTTAAACATAAATACATAATATATACTTATGTTTAAATTAAGTTAAGATTATGTATAATTCCCTATAACTTAAATATGAAGGATACAAAATGTCAAAATTTTTCACACTATTTGCAGTATTATTACTACTTGCATCACCAGCAACTATGGCTGAAGTTGCTCAGACTCAAAACCCTAATACTTTTATAGATGATGTAGATACTGATTCGTACGATGTAGATGGGTGTTTTTGCTAATCTAGCAGAAGATATATCTTTACTGTGTTGCAAACGAGTGTTTGCAACACACTTTTAACACTTTACTTTACAGTAAATGTCTCTTTTTTTATCACTCTAAATTTTGTTGCTTCTTTATTATCTTTCAAATCAAACTTTTTCAAAGCTTTAGGCTTAACAAGATAGTATCCAAATGTAGCGATAATCACATCTCCACTTTTTAACTCCCAAGCATAAGGATATGCTATTTTAGTGTTGGCAGGGATTCTTGTGTCTTTTATGATTTGTGTTGCTAACCAAGGTGGTGTTGGTGAAGGTGATGTACCTTTGGTACTTCCTATGACTTTTACAAGTTTTCTTGTTTGCATCTTAGTCACACTTCCTCCACTTTTTACACTCACACGAAGTTCTGATGCACGAAGAGGATGCAAGAGTGAGGCATGCGGTACATCATGGTCTATCATCACGGTAAACTTTTTCTTATCATCTTCAGTTGAAATATCTACTTTAATAAACTGAGATAAATGTGTTAAGTCACCATGTAGTCCAGGGAAACCATGATAGGTATGATTTTTAGCTGTACTCATCGTAGATGGAGGACCATCCACTTTATGCATATGACACTCTATACATGACTTCTTAGAGGCGTTGTTGTTGATGTTGGTTGCACATACTTGAAACTTTTTCTTATTAGACTTATGAGAGTGACAACCCATACACATCTTACCATCTTTAAAGATAGACTTATTGGTTTTAAGTCCATGAAAAGGTGATTTACCAGGATTTGACTTAGCAGTCATATAGACTTTTTCTTTTAGTGAAACAAGGTTTTTATTCATGGCTACACCATGTTTTATATCTTCTATACGGTGACAGTAGGCACAGGCTACTGCTTCATTTTGTGTTTCATTGTCTGCATCTGGCGTGACACCATTATGTGGTGTGACCAATGCTTTTAAATTATTGGCTGTAGGTGTATGACAATGTCCACAACGATACATCTCTTTTTTAGTGTACTGTGGATGCTTCTCATACACTGCCCCATGAATGGGGTCTTTAAATATCGTTGCTTTAGCGTGTTGTGACGTTTTATATTCATTATATATAGTAGGATGACACGAGCTACACTCTTTGTTTTTAGCAAATTGCATATTTGCATATGCAAAGCCACTTAGCAATAGTAAGAATGCTAATTTTTTCATACTTTATCCTTTAAAATGCAAAGTTCATAATAAGACGGGTTTGATTCATCGTTCTGTCTTTGGTTGATGAGTTGTATTCTGATGTTCTTTGGGCATTAAAAAGCTTAATAGTGAAATCTGGTCTAGGTTTATAAACCACAACCAAATCTAGCTCAGTTGCGTCATCTGTTGGTGCTGTTTTAAATTTACCATTAAACATATCTGAACGGCCATAGTCTGCATAAGAAGCCATAAACTTAAGATTTTTCAATGGTTTATAGACCAATGTTGCTTTATAGGCATCGACATTGGAACGGTACTCATTTCGTGAAAAGATAGAAGAGGTATATCCTGGGTTTGCACCCCATGCATTGAGCAGTCCGCCTTCATCTTTTGTTTCATATGCTAGTTTACCGATAACTTTACCCCATTTAAGTATGGCTTGTGCTCCAAACATCGTTCCACCATAGAGGTCTTCATACCCAGAGTTTGAGATATCTTGATTCCATACATGTCCAGAGAGTTTAAGTACTTTTCCTTTGCCTAGAGGATACTTGTAGGTTCCCTCAGCATAAAGGTTGTTTGCAATATCATCAATGAAAAAATCCCATATCTTAAAGTTAAACTTACCTATCTTTTTTTCATACCCTAAAACCAACATACCATTTGAGTCTGTCGTACCAGCTTTGAGTGTCTCATCTATGCCATAGTATGTTCCACGTTCCAAATAAGGTTTTGAACCTGCACCATCTACATCAAAAGGTACAGAATACATACCACCTGTACCTGTAAATTCACCTATAAGCCCCCAGTCTGCTGCTGATCTTGAACCATAAGACATTTTTGTAATCACAGAGAGTGAGGCATCTCCACCAAAAAGTTTACTGTCAACTCTTGCATACTCATACAAGTTTGGCACATGGGTAATCTGCGTTTTGGTCATCGGTGATTTGAACTGACTTCTTGCAAGTTGTACCTTGTACCCTTCACCCTCATAACGTATATGAGCACCCCAACCATAGCCAGCATCAAGTTCATTTGGATTTTTAATGGTGTTCATAAACTGTCCATAGGCTATGAGTTTCTCATCTGTATCTGTTAAGCCAGAGTCCATGACACCATAAAACTCAGCCCCTATTTTAAGCCCAGAAGTAACTTCTACTCCATACCCTAGACCTAAACCTAAAGTACTACCAGTCACTTTGTCATATCCATTGTCTGTACCATCAAATATATGATGTGCTCTTAGATACCCATGAAAACTCCCATCATCTACCGTAATAGGCTTTTTTACATACTTATATGGTGCTTTTGTATACACTTCGGCAGTCATATCTGCTTTTGCATCACCTTGTATATTTCCCCCTGCTGTTAGTAGTTCAGAGACTACAACTGTACTTAACGCGATTAGTTTTAAATTTTTCATTATTCCCCTCCATAAGTTTATTTAATATTAAATGAAAGGTAAAGTATATAATACAAGTATGAATTGAATATGAATTTTATATTATAAAAAATGATATGTAACTATTAGTCTATATCAGTAAATTTATTTTTAACATCAAACCTCATTAAATAGGCTTGTATCATGTTACGAAGTGTTGTATCATCTAAGTTTGATTTCTTTTTCATAGGAAACTTAAAAAAGAAAGGGTGGTGCATCACCGAGTTTTTCTTGTCAGGGTTTTTCATATAGACAAATATAGCATTTATCATATGTTCGTGTGTACTGTATACCATAAGATATCTTCTGTAGATTAACTCATCTGGTATCTGCTGAGACAGATGACAGGAGAGGCATTTGTTTTGAAGTATTTCACTGTTTGACACATCTGTCTCACTAGACATTAGTTCTGCAAACACTAAAAAAACTAAAAGTATTATCTTTCCCATCGTATCTCCATTATTGTTTCCTCTTCAAGGGTTGAGTGTATCTCTAAAACATACTCATAATATATCACTATTTGATTGATGATATCAAGACCCAAACCAAAGCCACCTTCGCTATCATTGGCTCTTTTAAAACGCTGAGAAATGACTTCAATGTCAGTTTTTGAAATGCCTATGCCCGTATCTCTTACGCGTAAACTCCTGTTTGTAAGGCATACGTCTATCTCTCCTCCAAGTTTATTGTATTTAATAGCATTAGACAGTAGATTATCTATAATCCTTAGTAAATCATTATTGTCTATATCAAGATAGATATTTTCTTCTATGTTAACCTCAAATGCCAGTTGCTTGATGTCTGCCATACTTGAGAAGTATGCAATCCTCTCTTCTAAAATAGAAGAGACATTGAGATATTCTATACATTTATTGTACTTATGGTTAAAAGTCAGATAAGTCAAGTCATCATAAATACGACTTAACGTTTTTGATGCAATCTCTATACGATTTAACTCCTTAGATGCTCCATACTTGTCAGAAGATTCGAGTATCTCTATGTTAGCCAATATCGTTCCTATGGGTGTGTTGAGTTCATGTGTGGTATCTTCGATGAAACGATTCATCTTTTCCATAGAACTTCGCATAGGTGCAATAAACAACCTCCCTAAAAAAATACCTAAAATAGAAAAAAACACCCCAGCAATAAGCATAAACATATAAATAGACTTTTGAAGTTCCCATAACAAGGTACCATCAATCTCTTTTGTAAGCAAAAGATATGCTGCTCCTAAATAGTAAGGCTCAACTTTACTTATATGAACAATTCTATTGGCATGTCTGTCTAATTTTTCTTCATTTAATACTTTTATCTTTGTGTATGTACCCATGATATAGTTTTTATCACTGTCATAAATGGCAGATTCAAATAGTTCAGATCTAGGATAGACTAGAGCTTTATCAAATGTGTTGTGCAGTGTTCTTATTTGTGTTTTTATCTTTTGGGCTTGATGACCTAGTCTATCTTTTTGTTTGTCCAATATATGCTCTGTTTCATAATTATAAAACATAATACCTGCTAAAGCAAAGAGTAAAAATGTAGAGAGCAAATAAATTAACAAAAATCGTATGAGACTTTTTTTCTCACTTTTTAACAAAACGATATCCTATGTTTTTGATAGTTTCTATCTTCTCTTTACCTATAGTAGCCCTAAGTGTTTTAACATACGCTCTAAGTGAAGCAATACTTGCATCTTTATCATAACTCCAAACGGTATTAAATATTTTTTCGTATGTCAATAATTCATTACTATTTTCTATAAAAAGAGCAAGAAGCATGAGTTCTTTATTTTTTAGAGCAATACTCTCTTCATCTTTTTCCAAAAGAGTATGTTTCACATCAAAGGTAAAACCATCGCCAATATCTATTTTATCTGAATATGTACCATATTTACGCCTAAGCAATGACTCTATGCGTACCAAAAGCTCTTTTAAAACAAAAGGCTTACGTATATAGTCATCACATCCAACTTCAAACCCTTCTGTCACATCTTCTGTTGTGTGTAGTGAGGTAATAAAGATTGCAGGAACCTCGCAGCCCTCGTCTCGCAAAGATTTCAAACATCTAAAGCCATTTTGATAAGGTACCTTTACATCAAGAAGCATAAGGTCTATGCTTTTTTCATAAGCCAACTCCTCAGCTTTTTGTCCATCATAGGCACAAATGACCTCATAACCTTTAGAAACAAGAAACTGTTTAATAGTATCACTATAAGCAATATCGTCTTCAAGCAACAAAATAGTTTGTCCCATCATAATCCTTCTACACTTATCATAACACAGTTCAACTGATGAAAATTCAACTTTGATGCCAAAAAGTGAGAAATAAAACATAAATCCAAATCATGCCATACTAAATCATCTAATAATTTTGATATAATTATTCCAATTATATATCAAGGGATATCTATGGGTTTACTCAAAAAAGTTTTATCGATACTTAGTGTCATACTCCTCTTTGTTATGATTTACTTTTCTGTACTACTCATAGAAGAAGGTGGAGATGCAAAAGTCTATAAATCTGACTACGCAACCCTTCATTCCTCTGCCTATGGCATGTTCAACTCAGATGTATGGACAGATAAGATTGCAAAGATTGTAGACAAAAAGGTAGAAGATTTTAAGCTTGACACAGACAACAGAGATGAGATAAAAGGGTACATCGAAACTATCATAGATACTTTGGTGATAGAAGCAGAACGTGCTGTAAAAGAGAGAAATTCAGGTAAACGTGGTTTTTTTGACT
>Ga0256840_1003815_pt1 | contig 11816 bp, 11 predicted proteins | sample 355202metaG_FD_185969 | JGI IMG/M metagenome (GOLD analysis project Ga0256840, IMG submission 185969) | Hydrothermal vent microbial communities from Mid Atlantic Ridge, Atlantic Ocean - 355-202 | ecosystem: Environmental > Aquatic > Marine > Hydrothermal vents | place: Atlantic Ocean: Mid...
AGGATCTGAAAGGCAAGGATCCAGCCCCTCCTCCGTCCCAGCACAGGGAGGGTGAAGCGGTCTATCAGCGGAGACCAGAGAAATTTCAATGTGTATGGCAGGCCGACCAGGGAGAAGAGGCCAATGGTGCGGATGTCCACTCCTGCCACTGTGAGCCAGGCCTGAAGCGTTCCGCCGCTAAGGGCAAGGGGCAGCCCTGAGGCAAACCCTACAGGGATCATTGCCGCAACTGCCCGGCTTCTTATGGCTTCCATCAGTTGAACCGGTTTTTTTATCATGCCTCCCTTTTTGTTCTCCTCTGCCTTTGTCTGTGGTTGTCAAACTAAGCGGGTGGTTAATTTCCCGAACCATAACAGGTTTTTTGCCTTCTTTGTAAGACGTCCTATGTTTTTCTTGATCCAGTCAAAAGACTTATTCCTTTAGGGACATATAGACGGTAAAGAGCTGCTGGTCTATCTCTCTCATTGCGGCCCTTGTGTCAGCGATATCGATACTGAGGGCTGAAAGCCTCTCTATCCCCTGCTCTAACAGGATAAGGGCCTTGGCAAACCTGATACCTGGTCTGTCGCCGCTGTCTGATGGGGCTTTGAGCTCCTTGTAGATTTCTGCCAGTCTTTGGGAATCAGAGATTTTCGGTATGGACGGCATGAATGGCATCCTTTACAGGGCGGGCCAAGCTCTCCATCTCCCGGGCCCTGGCAATGGTGCGGATAGGTTCAAGGTGCTCGGGCCGCCTTGGTCCTGGGATGACTATATCCACCTCTTGGTGTTCTATTATCCAGGCAAGAACGGCGGCAGCAGGCGAGACCCCCTGCTGGCTGCATCTGGAAAAGAGCTCTGAGGCCAGCTTTTTTGCAAAGGCGCTTTTGAAATATGGGTTTCGGTTTCTTACATCCTTTTTGCCAAGTTCCTTTTCAAGCAATCTGGAAGATGTGAGAAGCCCCTGTTCAAAGGGGGATATGATGCAGTTTATGCACCTGTCACAATCCCGGCCTGCCTTGAGAATTGCAAGCCCGTCTCTATGGATCGGGTTGAAATGGACCTGGTGCGGCATGGTCCCCTCGGGCGCAATGAATCTTTTCACCTGTTCTGCGGTCAGGTTCCCTGCACCCCAAAACCTGATCAGGCCTTGGTCCCTTAGTTGCTGCAGGGCACCTATTGATTCATCTAAGGGCACTTTTGGGTCTGGCCAATGTAGTTGAAAAAGATCGATATAGTCTGCTCCAAGCCGTTCAAGGGCCTGGTAAAGGGCCTTTTTCAGGGCCTCGGGCCTTGCATCGTGCCAGACCCTTCTCCCCTCTCTCCACAGCCCCCCCTTGCTGGAGATGAAGACCTTGCTCCGCCTGTTTCCGCCAAATGCCTTCTTCAGCAGCTCTTCAGATCGGCCCTGGGCATAGAACCCTGCGGTATCGAAGTGGCGGATTCCCGTCTCATAGGCTGCTTCAAGGGTCTGGAGTGAAAGCTTCAGGTCATGAGGCCCAAAGCCCTCGCCACCCATGCTCCATGTGCCTATCCAGAGCCATGAAAGAGTAACCCCTTTTTCATCTGCAGGCATAAGGGCTGCCTTGCTATTTCTGGCTATTGCCTTCATCTATCCCAAACTACCCAGTCTCAAAGGGCTGGCAAAATAGTCTTGGTCGAACAGGTTAGTAGTGAGATCCTTTTTGGGGATAGACCTATCCTCTGCAAAACGCGCAAGCAGCATAATCCAGTTCCATTTCTCTGCAGGCTATGCGTGGTTATAACCTATAAAGAAAAGATAGAAAAATCCCCCTTTACCGTAAATAGTGATCTTTTAAGCGACCTGGAACCTGGTCTTCTTTTGCGCCGTATTGTCTTGAGGCCAGTGGTGATACAGGTATGGAAATGGATTTTTCCATGGCTGCTCTTCCCAGGTGAGTCCGCCAGGTGAGTCCGCCAGGGAACAGCAGCCTCTTTTGTTTTAGTCCGTTTTTTGTGTCTATTTGTCAAGGGGAGCAGGTGGTTGATTCAATGGTTTTTTTGAATTTCAGTCTTGGGGGATCAGGCTATCTCAACACCCTCTCCGCCACCGGATTCCTCTCCTATGAACCATTCCATCTCTACTTCAAGGCTCCTTTTGGTCCTGCCCTTTTTGGCCTCTTCTTCAACCTTGATCTCAAGTACAAGGTTTTTGGGCAGTTCCAGGATGATCTCCTTTGCCCCGGACCTGAGCACCATCTTCCCCGATTCCAGCTTGTCTGCCAGTGCCCTCAGGAATGCCGCAATCTCTGCAGAGCTTTTCCTCTCTTCCGTTTCAAACAGTACAATTTCGCGTCCCATAATGAAGACCTCCTTTCTCTCTTTTTTGAATCTCTTTCTCCTGGCTTTAAGTGCCTTCTTGCTGGAGAGCAGACAATATACTGCTACTTCACATATCCCTGGAATCCTGCGGTTTCCAAGTTCCCAGTCCTGATATGTTCTGTAGGGGGTTTCCAGTATCTGGCTCATCTCCTTGATACTGAAACCAAGTTTTTTCCGTATTTTTTTGAGTTCAGCAGCTTTCAATACCGCTCCTGTGCATGATTTTTCTGCTTGATTTTATCATACGCAATGCGTATAAAATGTCAAGATGGAATTCAACCCCGCTCTCCATGAGATATGTTCTGTTGGAACTGTCACCAAGGGATGAGGCCTGGACTAATGCAGCGGTTTTGATATACTGATATACTCTTATTGTGCAGTCTGGGGATAAATCTTTTACAGGATTCCGGTGGAAAAGAACATGTTCAACTGTCTTGAAATCATAGCGGAGAGACGGATCCGGGAGGCCATGGAGCGGGGAGAACTGGACAACATCCAGGGCAAGGGCAAACCCCTGAAGTATGAGGACGATTCCTGGATCCCTGCAGATCTTCGAATGGCGTACAAGATCCTGAAGAATGCGGGATTCCTGCCCCCTGAACTTGAGACAGAACAGGAGATAAGGGAGACCGTGGATCTCCTGAGCCATCTTGAAGATGAGCGTATCAGGTATCAGCAGGTTAAGAAACTGAACCTCCTGATCACCAAGGCGAACATGCTCAGGAGCAGGCCTCTGAACCTGGAGGCTGACCAGGTCTATTATCGCAAGATCGTTGAGAGGATATCTGTGAGAAAGGGAAAGGTCTCTATGCAGGATAAGGACCTGAATAGATAGCCCCGCTTTCAGATTATTTCTCCAGCCTCAGCCGTTCTGTCTCCCTGTGTATCTCCTCCAGCTTCTTTATCTCAAAGTTCAGCTTCTCATTCTCTTTTTTAAGGTCTGTAAGCTTGCTCCTGCACCTTTTGAGCTGGTGTCTCAGCCATTTCCGGTCCTTTCTGCACTGGCTGAAATATGAAGCCGTTTTTTTATGCTGCATCACAATGGCCCGTTCCAGCCCTGCCGTTTCCATACAGAGTGGTTCTTCCAGGATCTGAGCCCAATGATCCCTTTTTTTTCTGTCCAGGAAGAAGAGATAGAATGCAGCCCTGCATCTGAAGACAGGCTCTTCTGCCAGAGCCTCTAACTGCAGTAATGCAGCCTCTTCACTGTCATAGAGATAATCGTCTCCAATGTCGGCAAACTCTTCATCTGTATTTGGACACTCTACTTCCACTGGCGGCGGTGGTTCATGAATACATGCCCCCAGCCCGATGATCGGTATCAGCAGGGCTAAGACCAAGGCAACTCTATGAAGATGGCTGTCCCTTTTCCCTTGGTTATGGCTATCTTGTCTGGTGGTGGACTCTCTATCCAAATCTTTCCTCCATGTGCTGTTATGATCTCTCTGGCAATGGCAAGGCCCAGGCCGCTGCCACTCTGCTTCTGCATATCATGGACTTGGTAAAACTTTTCAAAGACCTGCTCCTGCTCATTTGAGGGAATGCCGGGCCCCTGATCAACTACCGTCAACTGAAGAAGAGTCTTGTTGCTCCTGCTTCTCCTTTTTCGTGCTTTTTCTTCTCTTTTCTGTATGGATAAGACTACAGAACCTCCTGGCTCACTGAATTTGACTGCATTGTCCAACAGGTTGATGAGTACCCTGAGAAACCGTTTCCTGTCCACAACTATCTTATCCTCTTCCGTACCAGGATTCTGGAACTGGACCGATATTTGCATTGATTTGGCTTCAGCTCCAGGGCGTACGGTGTCAACAGCCTCTTGGATGATATTGCCTATCAGGTGTCTTTCTTTTTCAACCTGGATAAGCCCGGCCTGGAGCTTGGAGAGATCCAGTAGCTCCTCGATGAGGGACTTGAACCGCCGCATGCTCTTGTTGAGTACCCCAACCAGTTTTTCCTGTTTGGGGTTCAGTGGGCCTATTGCAGGTTCTGACAGCAGTTTGGATGCCTCCATCATGGCAGCCAGCGGTGTTTTAAGCTCGTGGCTGGCCACAGCTATAAAGTCGGATTTGAGCCTGTCTAACTCCTTGAGCCTGCGGGCCATCTCATTGAAAGAGTCTGCAAGACGGCCAAATTCATCCTGACTGGTTATGGGTATGGTGTGATCGAAGTTACCCTGTCCTATGGCTTTGGTTCCCTGTTGAAGCTTTTCAATGGGGCGTTTTATGGTGCGTGCCAGGAGCCAGGGGGCGATAAGTGCTATCAGGAACGCCACTGCCAGCAGGATGATGGTGACCTCCTCTATATGTCGTATGAGGGACTGCAGATATTTAGAACGTCTCTGGAGCTCCTTTTTCTTTATGAGCTCTGCCTTGGAAAGCAGGGATAGCAGGTGTGTGCTGAGCTGCTTTATCTCCTGTTCCCTGAGTTCATCTGCAAGGCTGGGCAGACTTGGATCCAGGGTGCCCAGAGATATTGCCACATCCTGTACCAGCTCACGGAAACGGGACAGGGTGCGCTGAAATTCCAGGAAGGTCTCTTTAAGTTCAGGAGGCCCCTTGATCACATCAGGATCCAGTTCTGTTTCCAGTTCAGTTAGCAGTGGAATGATGAGTTCGACTGAATCCTGTTTGTGCAGAACCGTAAGCCGCCTGGCCTCTGCCTGCAGTGTAGGGATCTGGCTCCTGGCACTCTCTATGGCCTTGGATATCTCCAGGGTTTCTGATTGAAACCGGGAGATGGTCTGTTCCAGCTTGTAGATGGAATAGATGGAGAAGAGGCATGGCAACAGAAGGGTTGCCAGCAAAATAAGATAGCCTGCCAGAAGCTTTTGGTATATTGTGACAGTAGCTCTTTTCATGATCTGCTCTTGTTTTTATACAAGAAAAAGGACGGATACAATTAAAAAATAAAAAAATGGTCAGAGAAACTCAAAATAACCACAACAATCAGCACGAGAAAGAGGGCAGTAAAGGTACCATACTGCTGGTGGATGATGAGAAGGATATTACCGATGTGATGAAGATGCGTCTGGATCTGCTGGGGTACCGGGTGGTCGTCTGCAATGATCCTGAAGATGCCCTGGCGAAGTTCAGAGAGGATGAGACCATAGATCTTCTGCTCACAGATCAGCGGATGGATAAATTGACAGGACGCCAGCTCATGGAGAAATGCCTTGAGCACGATCCATATATACAGACCATTATTTTTACTGCCTACGGCACCATTGATCAGGCCGTGGATGCCATCAAGGCCGGGGCCTTTTCCTATGTGACCAAGCCTGTTGACCATAAGGAACTGGAGGTAAAGATCCAACAGGCACTGGAAAAACGGAACCTCCTTAAAAAGGTTCATGATTTCGAGAGCATGATGGAGGGAGGGCACCAGTTTGCCGGGATCATAGGCAAAAGTCCGAAGATGAAAGCCCTCTTCAGACAGATAGTCCAGATGGCTCCAACAGACATTGCCATCAGTATTACAGGGGAGTCAGGTACAGGCAAGGAGCTTGCTGCCAGGGCAGTTCATCTCCATTCCAAGAGGAATCAGGGACCCTTCGTGGCCATCAACTGTGCTGCCGTCCCTGAATCCATGTTGGAGGATGAACTTTTTGGACATGTTAAGGGGGCCTTTACATCGGCAGTAGGAACGAAGAGCGGAGTGTTTCAGTCAGCAGACGGAGGTACCCTGTTTCTGGATGAGATAGGAGAGATGGATGAGTCCATGCAGGTAAAGCTCCTGAGGGTCCTGGAAACCGGAGAGGTCAAGCCCCTTGGCTCGGATACGGTTAGAAAGGTGGATATCAGACTGATCGTTGCCACAAACAAGGACTTGCGAAAGCTGGTGGATGATGGTCAGTTCCGGCAGGACCTGTTCTATAGGGTACAGGTTGCCCCCCTTGAGCTCCCGCCGTTGAGAGAGAGAAAGGAGGATATTCCCCTGTTGCTGGGTCATTTTCTCAACCAGGCCACCAGGAAGATGGACAAGACCATCAGGTGGGTGGAGTCTGATGTGGTTAATGCCTTCTGCCGGTATGATTGGCCTGGCAATGTCAGAGAGCTCAAGAATATTGTCAACTATCTCGTGGCTATCTGTCAACGGGATATTATCACTTCTGATCTTCTGGAATCTACACAGCTTGCTTCTTTTCTGGGTATATCAAGTCTGCCTTCCCTCAAGGATGCCAGGTTTCAGTTCACCAAGGAATACCTGGAACAGATAATGTCCTTTGCCAAGGGCAACGTCTCCATGGCAGCAAAACATGCCGGATATTACAGGGCTGATTTTTACAAGCTGCTCCAGAAACACCATGTGGACCCGGATATCTACAGAAACAAGCAGAAACGGATCAGTACCCAAGAGCTGGAGAAGATATGAGCCGACCCTATATGGTGAAGATCGTCTCTGTTTTGCGGTGGATAAAGATGGAGTGTGCCTCCTCTGGGATGGCCCTCAAGGGCATTTTTTGTCTCCTGTCACGAGCCGGATTAGTTGGCGACTGAATCATATTTATTGAAGAAATGGTTCAATCGTTCAACGGCTTAATGAATTTACTCTCAGCAATTCCATGTTCATTTTCTCTGCGATTCTTCATGGCATGGACATAGATTGAGATAGTCTTTTTTCCCCCTTGTTTTTCTGTAAAAACAGCCAGTCTCTGTTTATTTTTTCTTAATGCAAAAAAGTTCATCTTTAACATTGCCAAATTCTAACAATGTTGCTAAACAATAAATGAACCCGTATTCATTCAGGAGATGGGTGAAAAAAATGGCAGCATAATCTTAGAGGAGGTTGTCGGTAATGAGTGACAAGCCGTTTATTTTGTGGTTCGACGAGATAGGGATTGAAGATGTGCCAATGGTAGGTGGTAAAAATGCCTCCCTTGGTGAGATGTATAAGCACCTCACCGGCAAGGGGGTCAAGGTACCCAACGGTTTTGCAATTACTGCCGAGGCCTACAAGCATCTGTTGAGGGAGGGAGGAATCGAACAGGCCATCAAGGATGTGCTGGAGGGCCTGGATACCCACAACATAGAGGATCTGCAGAAAAGGGGGCAGAAGGTAAGGGAGATTATTCTAAACGCCAAGTTTCCCGATGATCTGGAACAGGCGATTATCGAGGCCTACCGCAAGATGGAGGAGCAGTACGGTCCCAATGTGGATGTAGCTGTGCGTTCCTCAGCAACTGCAGAGGATCTTCCTGATGCCTCGTTTGCTGGCCAGCAGGACACCTATCTCAACATTACCGGCACAGAGGCCCTGATAGATGCATGTCATCGCTGTTTTGCAAGCCTGTTCACCAACAGGGCCATCTCTTACAGGCATGACAAGGGGTTCGGGCATTTTGACGTATATCTCTCGATTGCAGTGCAGAAAATGATCAGGAGCGACAGTGCCAGCTCAGGTGTCATGTTCACTATGGATACCGAGAGTGGTTTTACTGACGTGGTCTATATCACAGGGGCCTGGGGGCTTGGAGAGAATGTGGTCCAGGGTGCTGTCAATCCGGATGAGTTCTATGTGTTTAAACCCACGCTCAAGGAGGGTTTCCGTCCCATTGTATCCAAGAAACTTGGGCTCAAGCAGAAGAAGATGATCTATACTGACGATCCCAAGGAGCCTGTTACAAATATTGAGACTACTCCTGAAGAGCGGAACAGTTTTGTGCTCAGTGATGATGAACTGCTGACCCTGGCAAAATGGGCCTGTATCATTGAGGAGCATTATAAGAAACAGATGGATATAGAATGGGCCAAGGATGGTGACGGCAAGGAGGTCGGCACTGGCGAACTCTACATCGTTCAGGCCCGTCCGGAAACAGTGCATTCACAGCGAGACCAGAATTTCATGGAGACCTACAAGCTCCTTGAAAAGAGTGAGGTACTGGTAACCGGTAAGGCAGTCGGCGCCAAGGTAGGCGAGGGCAAGGTGCATGTCATCCAGGATGCCAGCGAGATAACCTCCTTCAATGAGGGAGAGGTCCTGGTGACGGATATGACAGATCCTGACTGGGAACCCATCATGAAGATCGCTGCAGCTATTGTTACAAATAGGGGCGGTCGTACCTGTCATGCAGCCATTGTGTCACGTGAGTTAGGCATACCCTGTATCGTTGGTACTGAGAACGGTACTGAAATCCTCAAGACAGGTCAGGATGTTACTGTCTCCTGCTGCGAGGGTGAAGAGGGCCGGGTCTATGAGGGCATTCTGAAATATGAGGTGGAGAGGATAGATTTCACCAATGTTCCCAAGACCAGGACCAAGATAATGATGAATGTTGGTATCCCTGAACAGGCCTTTGCCCAGGGTCAGATCCCTAATGACGGGGTTGGGCTTGCAAGGCTGGAGTTCGTAATCAATTCACACATAGGTATCCATCCACTGGCCCTGCTCCATTATGATGAGCTCAAGGCCAAGGCTGACTCAGACCCCCAGATACGTGAGATAGTTGAAGCCATAGATGAAAAGACCCCTCACTACAAGGACAAGGCACAGTTTTTTACAGACACTTTGGCCCAGGGAATAGCAACCATCGCTGCAGGGTTCTACCCCAAGGATGTTATTGTCCGTCTCTCTGATTTCAAGAGTAATGAATATGCCAACCTGATAGGCGGACAGATCTATGAGCCAGAGGAACACAATCCCATGATCGGCTGGAGAGGTGCATCCCGCTACTATGCACCAAACTTCGAGCCGGCATTTGCCCTTGAGTGTGCAGCCTTCAAGAAGGTCAGGGATGAGATGGGGCTCAGAAATGTCAAGTCCATGATCCCCTTCTGCCGTACAGTGGATGAAGGAAAAAAGGTGGTGGGCATCATGGAGAAATATGGGCTGAAGCAGGGAGAGAACGGTCTGGAGATCTATGTGATGTGTGAGATTCCTGCCAATGTAATCCTTGCCGATCAGTTTTCAGACGTGTTTGATGGATTTTCCATCGGTTCAAATGACTTGACCCAGTTGACCCTTGGTTTGGACAGGGATTCCGAGCTGGTATCCCATATCTATGACGAGCGAAACGAGGCTGTAAAAAGGATGGTTCGTCAAGTCATTACTGTAGCCAAGGAGAGAGGTAGAAAGATTGGTATTTGTGGCCAGGCCCCTAGTGATTTTCCGGATTTTGCTGCATTCCTTGTGGAGTGTGGAATTGACTCCATGAGTCTTACTCCGGATACAGCTGTGAAGACCAGGTTGCTGGTAGCCGAGAAGGAGAAGGAACTGGGAATAAGTTAAGGTTACCGGTAATTTTTTCAGCTTGAAATGCCACAGGGCGGTACCAGCAATGGTCCCGCCCTTTTTGTTTTTTTTAGCCACCCGCTATCGCGTGACAGATACAGACAGAGACACCTTCCACCTGCAGATTGGCGGGTTAAAAGGCCCTGGGGAACACCCTGATAAGGCTTGTTGATGGGTTTCCTGTGCTCCTTCCCTGTGGAGCCCGACAGGGAAGAAGGTGTTTCGTCCGGTTTTGTCTCTGCGTGTCTAACGACGTAGGTGGTTAATTGTTTTTTTGATCAGCCCAGTTCAGACAATGCCTTTTCAAATCTGTTCAGCCCCTCTTCCAGCACCTTTATATCTGTTGCGTATGAGAAGCGGATGAACTGGTCCGCCCCAAAGGCGATCCCTGGAACGCAAGCGATCTTGGCTGTTTCGAGCAGGTAATCCGCCATATCGAGAGAGCCTGATATGGCCTTGTCTCCTGCCTTTTTGCCATAATAGGCAGATACATCAGGAAAGACATAGAATGCGCCCTGGGGAGGCACACATTTTATCCCATCCATGGCTTCCAGCCTGTTGAACATATATGTTCCCCGTTCCTTGAAAGCCCCTACCATGGTTTTTACACACTCTTGAGGTCCGGCCAGGGCTGCAGCAGCAGCCTTCTGCGCGATGGAGTTGGGGTTGGATGTACTCTGGCTCTGAATCTTGGTGCAGGCCTTTACCAGGTCTGCAGGGCCAGCCATGTAGCCGATTCTCCACCCGGTCATTGCGTAGGTCTTGGAGACACCGTTGGCTATTATCACATTTTCCTTTGCCTCTGGAGAGAAGGTCAGGATATTCTCCGGCCCTTTGCCATCAAACCTGATCTCATCATAGATATCATCGGTGATCACAAAAAATCCCCTTTCCATGGCCAGTTCGGCAATGGCCTGGAGATCCTCACCGGAATAAACAGCGCCAGTAGGATTGGACGGGCTGTTCAGGATCATGGCCTTGGTACGGTCAGTAATTTTGGACCTTAGCAGATCCATATCTATGGCGAAGTTTTCTTCTGCCCTGGATTCTAAGTAGATGGGAATTCCCCCGGCCAGCTCGATTATGGCAGGATAGGAGACCCAGTAAGGGACAGGCACGATCACCTCGTCTCCAGGATTCAGTATTGCCTGGGCTATGTTGTAGAGACACTGTTTCCCGCCAGTTGATGCCACTATCTGTTCCGGGGCGTATTCCATGCCGTAATCCCGTTTCAGCTTGGCTGCTATGGCATCCTTCAGTTCCGGGATCCCCCCAACTGCCGTGTATTTGGTGAATCCATCCCTGATGGCCTGAATGGCGGCCTCCTTGACATGATCCGGAGTGTCGAAGTCCGGCTCCCCTGCGGACAGATTGACAATGTCTTCACCCTGGGCCTTGAGGGCCTTTGCCTTTGCATCCACTGCAAGGGTAGGGGAGGGTTTCAGATTCTTTACCCTGTCTGCCAGTGACGGTACCTTTGCCATTTTGCTCTCCTCGCTTTTCCTTTTTTGAGAGAAGAGAGGGAATGGACCTTGCCCCCTCATCTCATCCCTGTCAGTAGATTACCCTTACCAGGTAGAGGCCGCAAGCAGGAGCTGTAGGGCTGGACATTCGTCTGTCCCTGGATTCCAAGATGGAAGAGACTTCGGTTGTAGATCGCCTCTGGAGCCCTACATCGACAAGCAGTCCGGATATGTTGCGTACCATATATCTGAGAAACCCGTCAGCCTCCACGGTGATGGTAACCATGGTTATTTCCTGCTCTGGATACTCCTTTATCGGTCTGCTTTCAATATGGATATGGAAGATGGTGCGTACACTGTGGGAGGCACTGGAGCCTGATGCCCTGAAACAGCTGAAGTCATGTGTGCCAAGGAGTATCTCAGCAGCTGCCTTCATCCCATCTATGTTCAAAGGATATTTGATGAGCCATGCCCTGTCCTTGAATAGTGGCAGTTTTACAGGACTGGTAATGATTTCATAACGATAGATCTTGGATTTGACACTGCCAATGGGATGCCACTGTTCAGGGGCCTCCTCTGCATGCAGGATCGAAATATCATCTGGCAGGATCGCGTTCAACCCCCTTTTGAGTCCGTCTATGGGGATCTTGCTGCATGTCCTGAACCCTGCCACCTGTCCCAAAGCATGTACTCCGGCATCGGTTCGGCCTGATGCCAGCAGGGATATCTTTTCTCCAAGGATCTTTTCTATGGCACCTTCCAGTACGCCCTGGACGGTTATGGCCTCATGCTGTCTCTGCC
>Ga0256840_1003816_pt1 | contig 11808 bp, 10 predicted proteins | sample 355202metaG_FD_185969 | JGI IMG/M metagenome (GOLD analysis project Ga0256840, IMG submission 185969) | Hydrothermal vent microbial communities from Mid Atlantic Ridge, Atlantic Ocean - 355-202 | ecosystem: Environmental > Aquatic > Marine > Hydrothermal vents | place: Atlantic Ocean: Mid...
TACCTGCGACTTCTTTAGTGGCATCATATGCATCACCTACTTTGTCAGCGGCAGCACTTGCCATATCCTTAGCGCCATCTGCAACATCACCTGCTACATCTTGTGCTTTGTCTACTACATTACCTGCGACTTCTTTAGTGGCATCATATGCATCACCTACTTTGTCAGCGGCAGCACTTGCCATATCCTTAGCGCCATCTGCAACATCACCTGCTACATCTTGTGCTTTGTCTACTACATTACCTGCTACTTCTTTAGTGGCATCATATGCATTACCTACTTTGTCAGCGGCAGCACTTGCCATATCCTTAGCGCCATCTGCCACATCACCTGCTACATCCTGTGCTTTATCAATAACATTTCCCGCAACATCAGCAACTGACTCTGCAGCATCTGAAATCACCTCTTTTGTGCCTCCAAATAATCGCTTAAAAAAACTACCTAATCCCATTTTAATTTTATTTTACAGTTTGAAATATTTTTTACTCAAACCATGAAATACATTGCATGAGGTGAGTCTAACAAATGTACATACTATGGATGGGAAAGGCAAATAAACTATGAATTTAATGATTTCTGGTCGTTGTTTCATTAAAATCTGAAACGTCATACATCATCATTTCTAGCGCTTTTTTGGCAGTGGATAATCTTTGTTCATTCCAATTGAAAATAGATTTGAATTCTTCCAAAATTGCTGTTTTTATTTTCGTAATGCTTTCAATTTTAAAATATAATCTGCCTGTTCTACGAACAAAAAAATCAAGAGGAGAAGTGACCATTTCATGGTTGACAGTGAACCAAAGCTCTGCCTTTGCTAACCGAATTTCATGATCAGTATCATTTAGCGCTTCAAACTTTTCAAGAATACTATCTGTTTGTCTGCCGTAATTAAACACTAAATATTTAGCGTCATGTCTATCAAAACCATATGGTGCTAATTTTTTGGCAGTTTCGTCAACATAGTTTCGTACCTCTTTTGCGTTTTTGAATATACCACCTGATAATGGAATTTCATCCGTAAAACATTTTTTCAGTTTTTTATCGGTATATTTTTCATATTTTTTTTCCACCAAGTCAACCAATCTTTCAGCCATTTTTCTGTAGCCTGTCAGCTTACCACCAGCAATGGAAATCAGTCCAGTTTTAGATTCGAAAATTTCATCTTTTCTAGATAATTCAGATTCAGACTTTCCTTCTTCATGTATCAATGGTCGCAGACCTGCCCAACTCGAGGTAACATCATTAATAGTAAGATTGATGGACGGAAACATATCGTTCACGGCGCTGAGTAAATAGTGTGCATCTTGACTATTGGTAACCACATGGTTTTTATCACCGTGATAAGTAGTGTCCGTAGTGCCTACATAAGTATTCTTTCCCCTAGGAATAGCGAAGATCATTCGCCCATCGGCGACATCAAAGTAGATGGAGTTCTTAATAGGGAGTTTTGCTCTAGGAACCACAATATGTACACCCTTGGTCAAATGCAATCGACTTCCTTTTTTTGAATGATTTAAATCACGTAATTCATCAACCCATGGACCAGCCGCACTTACGACATGCTTGGCCTTTATTTGAAATGTTTCGTTGGAGATGTTGTCTAATGCTTGAATGCCAGTCACTTGCTCATTCTCATAAATAAATTCGGTGGCTTCTACATAGTTGATTGCATCAGTATTATATTTCATTGCCGTTTTTAATACTTCAATAGTCAGCCTTGCATCATCAGTACGGTATTCAGCATATAATCCTGCTCCTTTTAGAATTTTTTCAGGCAACAATGGTTCTATCTCCATCGTCTCTTCCTTATCCAACATCACCCGTTGCTCTTCTTTTTCAACTCCTGCTAATACATCATATACCATTAAACCAATGGCCGTTAAAATTTTTCCGAAAGTACCATCTTCTATGATTGGTAAAAGCATTTTTTCAGAGGTGACTAGGTGTGGTGCTAGTTTATGGACAATTGCTCTTTCAGAACCTACTTCTCTTACTAAGGCAATCTCAAATTGCTTAAGATATCGAAGACCACCGTGAATTAGCTTGGTAGATTTACTACTTGTACCAGAAGCAAAATCTCCCTTTTCAATTAAGATAGTTTTTAATCCTCTGGAGGCAGCATCTAGTGCAATTCCCGCTCCAGTAATCCCTCCACCGATAATGAGCAGGTCATAGGTACCCGTCTTGATTTTTCGAAGTATTTTATTTCTATCTAGTGCTGAAAATTTATTCATTTTTATTAGTCTTATGTCCTAAGTCGGAAAGTCTACCTCTTTATATCTACTCGTCTAAACCTCTTTATATCGATTCTATCAATCTCAGAGTCCCTTACAGGAGACTCTGAGCGAGTAAGGTCATTAACGTTTAACTTATATCTTAATTATCAATCCAATTCATGCTCCGCTTCACTGCCTTTTGCCATCCTGCATAAAGTTTTGCTCTCCTTTCTTCGTTAAAAGCAGGTTTGAATTCCTTGTCTATTTTTCGGTTTTTTATAATATCCTCTTTTTTCCAAAGACCCACTGTAATTCCCGCTAAAAATGCAGCACCCATTGCAGTTGATTCTATGACTTCTGGGCGTTCTACATTTTGTCCTAGTATATCGGACTGAAATTGCATCAATAAATTATTGGCACAAGCACCTCCATCTACTTTTAACTCCGATAATGTTACACCTGAGTCTTCTTGCATGGCGGTAATAATATCTTTTGTTTGGTAGGCAAGTGACTCCAAGGTTGCTTTGATCAAGTGGTTTTTTCCTGTGTCTCTTGTCAATCCAAACACGGCACCTCTTGCATACATATCCCAGTAGGGAGCTCCTAGTCCTGCAAAAGCAGGAACTACATATACTGGATTGTCTCCTTCTACAGCAGCTGCAAACTTTTCTGATTCAGCTGCAGAGGCAATGATTTCTAATCCATCTCGTAGCCATTGCACGGCGGCACCAGCTATGAATACACTGCCTTCAAGTGCATAATAAACTTTATTATCTAAACCCCACGCAATGGTGGTGAGTAGTCCGTTTTTAGAATATTGCAAGTCCTCACCTGTATTCATAAGCATAAAACATCCTGTGCCATAGGTGTTTTTTGCTTCGCCAACTTCAAAACACGCCTGACCAAATAGTGCTGCTTGTTGGTCGCCGGCGATTCCTGCAATTGGAATTTTTACGCCGTCTAATTCATAATCACCAAAGTGATATGCGGAAGGTTTAACTTCTGGTAGGAGTGAGGTAGGAATATCAAGGTGGGCTATCATTTTCTCATCCCATTGCAATGACTTGATATTGTAGATCATTGTGCGTGAGGCATTGGAGTAATCGGTCACATGATTTTTTCTATTTGTCAAATTCCAAACAAGCCATGTATCAACTGTTCCAAAGAGCAGTTCTCCTTTTTCAGCCTTAGCCCTTGCTCCCTCAACGTTGTCGAGCAGCCATTTGATTTTCGTACCAGAGAAATAGGAATCAATGACAAGTCCTGTGGTAGTTTTTACATAAGATTCTAACCCTTTACTTTTCAGTGTTTCACAAATGTCAGCGGTTCTTTTGTCTTGCCAAACAATGGCATTATAAATAGGCTCACCTGTATTCTTATCCCAAATAATAGTCGTTTCTCTTTGGTTCGTGATGCCTATAGCAACAATGTCTGTGGCTGCTATATTATTTTTTTTAATGACTTCTTGTAGAACGTCAAGTTGGGAATCTAAGATTTCATTAGGGTTATGTTCTACCCACCCTGATTTCGGGAATATCTGCTCAAATTCTTTTTGAGAAATAGCAACAATGCTGCCCTTTTCATCAAACAAAACTGCTCTCGAACTAGTAGTTCCTTGATCTAACGATATGATATATTTTTTCGACATACTTTCTATTTATTTTGTTCTAATTTACGTCCTTTTATGATAGCAAGTATTAGTACAATGACAACAACGCCAACGACTACCCAATATTTAATTTGCAAATCATTTTTATATAACATTTTGTAGGCGGCTCCTCCTAATAAACTGCCCAAGAATGGGCCGAAAATTGGAATTGGAGCATACTTCCAATCAGAGTTTCCTTTTGCATGAATTGGCAGTAAAAAATGTGCGATTCTCGGACCTAAATCCCTTGCAGGATTAATGGCATAACCAGTAGTGCCTCCTAGTCCAAAGCCAATGAGCATGATTAGCCCACCAACCACCAAGGGATTTAATCCTTCTGTAAAATTATTAGTGCCAATAAAAAGTAGAGAAAATACAAGCATCGCAGTACCTATCATTTCACTTGTAAAATTATGGATGTAGGAGCGTATCGCAGGAACGGTGCTAAACACAGATAATTTGGAAATTTTATCTTCCGTTCTAGACCAATGTGGGATGTAAAAAATCCAGACCAAAACTGCCCCACTGAAAGCACCCAACAACTGAGCAATCATATACCCAGGTACTTTCTCCCACGGAAACTCTTCTGCAAATGCCAGACCTAAAGTTACAGCGGGATTAATGTGCGCGCCACTAATATTCCCTACGGCATATATTGCAAAAGCAACTGTCATACCCCAAGCGATTACAATAGTATTCCAGCCTGAGTCTTCCGATTTAGAATCTTTTAAGAGCACGCCTGCTACTACACCGCCACCAAATAAAATAAGTAAAAATGTTCCTAAAAATTCGGCAAGGTATATTGACATGGAAATGATTTTAAAGTTGAACTGCCAATTTACAACTTATCATATGTATGCCATAAAGTTTTGTGTAATTTTTGTCTTTGAGGAGATTTGATTAGTAATCATCACTTAGTTCAGTCAATTCAATGAAATAACCGTCAGGATCTTTTACAAATAATTGCCATATACCATCTGACCTTTGCTTTGCGGCTCGGTGGGTAATACCTAATGCCTTGAAGTGTAGTTCAGCTTCTCGAATTGATTTAATCTGTAGTGCAAAATGATTTCCACGGCTGTCTGAATTAACGGTGCTTTCCCTGCCTTCAATTAGGTGTAACTGCTGGTATGCCCCCAGCATAAACCATGCACCCTCAAAGGCAAATTCTGGGCGGGGGAGCTGCACCAAACCTAATGCTTTTTTATAAAACTCAATACTCATAGCTAAATTTTCTACATGAATACTGATATGGTGTAACCCTTGTATTTCAATTGCCATCCTTAATAGTCTTTAATGAAAATCTCGTTGGCACTATTTAATGCACTAAAACGGATGAACAATGACTTCGGATATTTCACAAGTTTCTTATCACTACAGGAGGGACCTTTCTCTATAAAGTAGATGAAAAACCGTTGCCCACGTGTGTAAATTTCTATTTTGTCAGGTTTGCCCAATAGCTTGGTAATTTCAATTTGATTATGCCCTTTGAATTCTTCTTGTACTGCTATCAGTTGTGATTCTAGTGACGCTCTTGCACCTGAGCAAGCATGCTTATCTAACTTAAAAGCCGCCGCATCGAATCCTTCAATTTTAATTTCATTCGTACAATTAGCCAATGCTATTAGAGACATTAATAGGAGTAATGTTTTAATCTGGGTCATCAATGTAGGTTATATAATATTAAACACCAAAACTCTAAAAAGTAGGTGGCTATTCCAATTAAAAGTGCTGGAATTATTATTAAAAATAATAACTTGCGACCTTTAAATTATAATTCAATCTACACATGCAACGATTTTTAAAATTATTTTGGGTGATTACATGTATCGTCTTTATGGTGGTACTGTTTTATGTGTATGCTTATTTATCAGAAGAGTTTAACATTGCGAATCAAATGACTTTGGGGCGGAGTCAATTTTTTTATCTCATGTTGGGTGTGTTTGGTATTTTATCACTCCTGCTTTATGCCATCAGGAGGTTCTTTGAGTTGCACCCTAGTTTTGAAAATGACACCACTACTTTTCAAAATGACATCGTCAATTGGTTAATTTCTTTTTCAGGTGTGGTGAATGTGGTTTTGATACTCGGGATGATTTTTGTAGCCATGGATAATAGTCCTGATGGTATGCGCCATAGCATTCCTTCTTTTTTTATTTACTTTGGACCAGTGTTAGTGGGTATTTGGGCGGTGTTGTTAGTGGTGGTTTTGGGTAGGAGGGTAAAAGGCTCTTGAATAATAGTTACTTTTATTACTAAGAAATAATGGAATGTTATATTTTTAGATGTTTCTTGGTTTGTGTCTTCACAAACTGAAACCTCACTATACTTAGGGTTTGCTGAAAAAGTTCCGAGTGCGTTAGCTACGAGTATCTAAAGTGAAGATGTATTTTTATACTTCAAACTGAAGGCTAGGAAGTACCTGCCTACCGTCAGGCAGGGATGATGTGTTTGGGGCTAGTGTTAAAAATCTGTGACAGATTTTTAAGGTGCAAGGCTTTTACACTATTTGGTTAAAACCCTTGCATGCCAAACCATAAAACCACTATTAATATACTGATATTCAACATATTAACGTTTTTCAGCAGACCCTACTTAAACCAGAATGATATATTGGAAAAGCTATTCTGTAGGTGTGTTTTACTAACGGCTATTCCTAAAATTTCAATAAAATGGTTGAGGGTCTGCTTTTTTATGGGTTATAGGGAATTTGGTGTGTGGTGGAAAATGGTCTGTGGGGACACAGACCATGGGGAAGATTCCATATTAATTATCTGATATTCTCCCCAATAAATCCAATTGCATACTCCTTAATCATGTCTCTAACCAATTCAAATTCTTGCGTGATTTCAACTTCACTTCCTTCTGCTTTGGCTGGGTCGGGAAAATTGTGATGAAATGTTTTGGCGGTTGTTGGGAATACAGGACACCTCTCTTTGGCGTTGTCACAAACAGTGATGACATAATCAAAGTTAATATCAGCATATTCATCTACATGATTTGAAGTATGCTGACTAATGTCTATTTCATCATTTTGCATGGTTTTAATTGCTCTTGGATTTACACCATGGGTTTCTAAGCCAGCACTGAATATTTCTGCTTTGTCTTTTGCAAAGTATCTTAGGTATCCTTCAGCAATTTGGCTACGGCATGAATTTCCGGTACAAAGTATTAGTATTTTTTTCATTTATAATTTTGTTAAGACATCAGATAAATTAAACCGTAGAAAATTTAAGGAATAATCTATCTGACATTTTATTTGACTAACAACAACTTGACCCAGAACAACAAGCCTCTTCCCCAGCAGCAACCTTCTTCTCTTCCGGAACGCCACAAAGTTCTGGGGCTTTACAACCTGTAGCATCTGTAAATAATTTGATGGTTAACCGGTTTGATTCTGAAACTGTTGATTCCACAGACATTACAGAGGTATGAAAGTCTGCATTCCCAAATTCTACTTTTACCTGAGTCTCTAACCATAAATGTTTTATAGCATTAACACGTTCTAATATGTCTATCACCTTGTCTACTGTCATATAATCTTCTTTTCCTATCTCGCTCGGGCTTTCCCAAAGTTGTAGGTGTGTTTCTTTCCAATTATTTGAAACGCCACCACAGTCAACGGATTCGAAAGTAACATTTTTAACTTCTGTCAAATGATAATTTGTGCCAGCATGTTTACCTTTACTATATTCAAATAATAATTCTTTGTTTCTGTTTTCTTTTAAAATCGATAATAATTCTTCTGTTTTCATATCTATGTGTTTAATTTATTCCAATTATTTTACTTCTTCTTTCTAATAGTATATTGTCTCTCCAAATACCTTTCATCTTTCCTATTTTCTCTTTGTAGCCAATGGTTCTAAACCCAAGTTTATTATGAATATTCAGACTTGCTATATTTTCAGGGAAAACACCAGACTGCAAAGTCCACAAACCTTCTTTTTCACTTCCCGCAATTAATGCTTCTAACAATTTTGCACCAATTCCTTTTCCAGTATGACTTGTATCTACATAAACACTAACCTCTGCAACGCCGCCATAAACGCACCTGCTCGAAACAGGGGAGAGTGCTGCCCATCCTACCGTGGTATCATTATACGTGGCAATCAATCTACATTTCATTAAGTGGGAATTATTCCAATTTTCCCATGAAGGGATTTCAGACTCAAAAGTAGCATCACCTGTGGCTATGCCGAGCCCATATATCCTGCTTACGTCGTGCCAATCACTGTCTGTCATTTTATTTATTGCAACCGCTGTCATTAGCAACAAGAAATTCTTTTAAAATCCTCTTGAAATAATGTGGCAAACATTCTTTTAGCCTGGATCCAATTCTTCTGATTGATACAATATCGAATTTTAGGTGGATTCACTTCACCGTCTATCAGCCCTGCCTCTTTAAGTTCTTTTAAATGCTGTGATATCGTAGATTGTGCCAGCGGCAATTCGTCTACTAAATCACCAGTGTAGCAACAACTCTGGTTGCTCAGATATTTAAGAATAATTAAACGCGTAGGATGTCCAAGTGCTTTTGCAAACTTTGCTAAGGTTTCAGTCTCGGTACTGTAGTCAATTTGTTGTATTGTTTTATTCATAGTGTATCGCAAATATACGATTAATATAATTGAAAGCAAAATATTATTCAAAAAGTTAGAAAATTGATAAATACCTTACATTCAACAGTTGTAATATTTCAAGAAAAAATTGTTTTGAAAAATCTATACACTTTGTAATGACTAATTCCACGCAGGTTCGCTATTCTGATGTGTAGATATATTCTACACATTGTATAAGGGAGCAACAGGCTATTTTTCAAATATATTTCATAAAAACACATGAGCGCCTATCCTAACACTTTCACTTTTAATTTGTGTCATTGGCTCGTAATTTGCAATCGAATCAAACAAGTAGTATTGGATTTTTATTAGACTCCTATCTAATGTAAAAACTACCTCCTGAAAAGCTAATACTACGATTGATTAATAGGTGAACTGACTGGGGTCAAGAAAAACTTATTTAAATATTTTTAATTTTTTAAACCAAAACAATTATAATGATTGCACCACCACTAATGCTGGCTAGAGTAGCCTTAAAAAACGTATATGTAAAAAGTCTATTTGCTTTTTTCTTTTTGCTAGTATTAAGCCATCCAATTACAACCAATGCGCAAAAAATATTTCCAAGTGCAGAGGGGTATGGGCAGAATACAAAAGGAGGAAGAGGAGGAACTATTATCAAGGTAACAAACCTCAACAACTCAGGCGCTGGTTCTTTTCGAGCAGCTTTGGAAGCATCGGGTCCACGGACAGTTGTTTTTGAGGTTTCGGGTACGATTAAATTAAATGGTACAATTGTCATCAAAAATCCTTACTTGACAATAGCTGGTCAATCAGCACCATCACCCGGTATCTTAATAAGAGGTGGGACAATAACGATCAAGGCGCATGACGTACTCGTCCAACATATTCGTGTTCGTCTCGGAAATGTTAGTGATGACTGTATGAAGATTTCAACGGCAGGTATAAGCGGGGATGTTTATAATGTCTATTTAGATCATGTAAGTTTGAGTTGGGCGAATGATGAAAACCTTAGTTTTTTTCAAAGAGATGGATTAATTCGTGATATTTCTATCAGTCATTGTATTATTAGCGAAGCATTAGCAAAAGATAATACATTTCATAACTCAAAGGGATTTTTAATCACAAAAGATTCCAATGGCTCAGGAAGTGATGAGGTAGGGGATTTTAGTATTACCAAATCATTATTTGCAAGTAATAATCAACGAAATCCTGAGATGGTCAATGGATCAAAAGCAATCTCTGTGAACAATGTCACTTATGGTTATCGACATTCTGCGCTAGCAATTGGCAATAGTACTGGGCAGTTTAAAGTCGCCAATGTTAATAATGTATATAAAACACGAGTGCCCGCGGGAAAGCCACCTGTTTACCTTAGAGATGGTGCTACTGGATTGTTGTATATGTCAAGCAATATGTTGGATGGCAACATCGCACTCCAGCAATCCACACTTATAAGTAAATCATTTACTTTACAGTCATCATCTCCCATGAACCTATCTGTGGTGTCAATTATACCCACCACAGAAACCATGGATTATGTGATGACTTATGTTGGCGCTAGACCTATAGATAGAGATGCGGTTGATGCAAGAATTATCAATGAGGTGAAAACAAAAACAGGTGACTGGATGGATAAGACGGAGGTAGAAGGGAAATTCCCATTTTTAGCGGCAAATAATAGAGCATTTAATGTTTCAAATCCGAATGGTGATGATGATGGAGATGGCTATACGAATCTGGAAGAAGTACTGTACCAGATGAAGCGAGAAGTCGAAGGACTGGATACGACGCCAGAGCCTGAAAATAATCCTCCTACAATTAGCAACATAGCCAATCAAACAATTGACCAAGATGCAACGCTTGGTGGTGTATCATTTACAATTAGTGATGATAAAACTAGCGCAAGTGCTTTGACAGTTTCCGGACAGTCGTCAAATCAAACATTGGTTGATAATAGTGATATTAGTTTCACTGGTTCTGGCACAAATAGAAGCCTAAGTATATCTCCTAATGCAGGACAGTTTGGAATCGCTCAAATTACAGTAACGGTTTCTGATGGAGAAAAGACGGTCAATGAAATATTTACTTTAACGGTCAATGAAAAGGGCGTAACTCCTGAACCAAATAACCCACCTACGATTAGTAGTATCGCTGATGTGACAATCAATCAGGATGAAGTAACAAGTGATTTGCCATTTACCATTGGTGATGATAACACAGCGGTTGAAGCATTGTCAGTGACAGGAGTGTCGTCTAATACAACACTGGTTACCGGGGGAAGCATCATTTTTGATGGTACAGGAACGGATAGAATAGTAAGGGTAACTCCTAATCTTGGTCAGTTTGGCACGACACAAATAACGGTTACTGTTTCTGATGGAGAAAAATCTGCTACGGAGACCTTTATACTCACTGTCAAGGAAAAAGAGGTAACTCCTGAGCCAAATAACCCACCGACAATTAGTAGCATCGCCAACCAAACCATAGACCAAGACGCAACATTAAGTGAGGTGTCGTTTACCATTGGTGATGATAAAACTGCTGCAGCATCTTTGACAGTAACGGGACAGTCCTCTAACCTGACGCTTGTCAGTAATGGAGACATAAGTTTTGGAGGTTCTGGCACAAATAGAACATTGAGTATTACACCAAATGCAGGACAGTTTGGAACTACAGAAGTAACAATTACAGTTTCGGATGGAGAAAAAACTGTTGTAGAATCCTTTACATTAATAGTAAATAAAAAAATTGTAACACCAGAACCAAATAGCCCACCAACGATTAGTAGTATTGGGAATTATTTGATTGCGGTAAATACCATCTTGGAAGGGGTGTCATTTACAGTAGGCGATGATAAGACATCCGCTGAACAACTTCAAGTCTTTGGAACGTCAAGCGATCAAAATCTTGTAGCAAATGATGATATTAAAATTCAGGGGAGTAATGGAAATAAAACTTTAGTAGTAAGCCCAAAAAACAACCAATATGGAAAAGTAAGGATAACACTTACTGTTTCAGATGGACAATATGAAACCTCCGAAGATTTTATTTTGTCGGTAAAACCACAGGGTAGAGGGAAAAATCAGTATTCCCTAAATTTGAAAAATTATCCAAATCCATTTAAGGAAAATACCACCATTGAATATACATTAAAAGAAAACTCAAAGGTAGATTTAAAGATTTATGACATGACGGGTGTGATGTTAAACCAGTTGGTGCATGAGAAACAAGCAGTGGGAACACACACTATTAATTGGAACAGGTCAACTAGAAATGGGAGCAAGGTCCAGGACGGACTCTATACCTATAAGTTGACGATTAACGGAAGGGTGCATATGGGAAGAATGTATATAAGACATTA
>Ga0256840_1003817_pt1 | contig 11805 bp, 12 predicted proteins | sample 355202metaG_FD_185969 | JGI IMG/M metagenome (GOLD analysis project Ga0256840, IMG submission 185969) | Hydrothermal vent microbial communities from Mid Atlantic Ridge, Atlantic Ocean - 355-202 | ecosystem: Environmental > Aquatic > Marine > Hydrothermal vents | place: Atlantic Ocean: Mid...
TATCAGGTTTTACACCTGTTAATCGTTTGAATAGTTCTGGTTTTAGCTCTTTTAATTTCTCATAATTCTTCATGCTTGAGCAATAGCAATTTTTGAACCAGTTTGGGGTTATGCAAGAAGTCTAGTAAAAAAAATGCAACCAAAGGCAGTAAAATAAATTTAAATGCCATGACCCAGGAGATGAGTCTTTTGTTTATCTCTTTAATTTTTGTACCATAAAGGTAGATACCAAATAAAAACAGTTGCATTGTCATAGAAGCATACGCTCCCATCATGAGCATATTCATAATGGTTTTTGATGGTCGGTAGCCATAAAGACTTAAAAAAATAGCAAGCATTGCAGCCCAAAGAATTGGAAGCTTTACAATATTTTTGAGTGAAGTTTTTACATCAAAATTTCCACGTGAATAAAAATAGACTCCGATGGTATAGACAACAAAAACGTTCATGAGGTTTATAATAGTTGTATAGGGAATGGACGCTTCACCGAAAATAGCAATGTTAAGAGGTATGCCGAGATTACCGGTATTGCCTATGATTGCTGCAACCATGGCAATGGAGTACTCTTTTTTTCTGCTAAAAAGTTTTGAAGCAAAAAGTGCGCTTATTAAAAGTACAACTATGACAATTACAAGGTAGATAGCCGGAGCATAAAAAAGAGTAATGTCAATGGGATGCAGCAAAAGCCCCCAAAAAGTAAGAAAAACCTGTAAAAAATATACATTCAGCAGCGTGATGGTTTTGTCATCAATCTGTTCTTTAAAACTACGTTTGGCAAGATAACCCATAAGAATAAATACATAAATACTTAAAATAGAAAAAATAATAGAGTTCATAAAAGAATTCTACTATAATTACACTATGCAAACAATAGAATCAATAGAAAAAACAATACAAGAAAATTTAGCGGTAATGGTTTACTTTTCAGCGCCTACATGTAATGTCTGTCATGCCTTAAAACCAAAGTTGCTTGAAGCGATTGAAAAGAATTTTGAAAACTTTAAAATTGTAAGTGTAGATATTTCTCTTAATCAGGAAATAGCAGCATACTTTAGTGTTTTTGCTATTCCTACTGTGCTTATATTTTTAGATGGTAAAGAATTTCTCCGTAAATCTCGTCACATGAGTGTTGATGAGGTTATTCGTGAAATTAAACGTCCTTATGAGATTATGATCTCATAAAAGATATAAGTGCAGCAGTTACTGCAACATTAAGAGATTCAACGCCTCTGTTCATAGGAATAGAGACAGAGTCATTACAAAGTTTTTCGACTTCCGGACTGACACCTTCACTCTCATTTCCTAAAACAAATATAGTTTTTTGACCTTCTTGTATGTCATAAATTGTAGTATCGGCATGCGAAGAGAGTGTATATATTTTTGCATCTTGATATTGCGTGAGTGCTTCTTGTAGAGTATCGCAAAAATAGATAGGGAGCTTAAAAAGTGTTCCGGCACTTGCTTTGACGACAAGCGGAGAAATTTTTGCCGAGTTTTTCTTTGGCAGTATTATGCCGTCAATATTTCCGGCAGCACACGAGCGTATAATCATTCCTAAATTTTGAGGGTTTTGTATACCGTCAAGTGCAATGAGTCTGTATTGTTGCAGTTCTTTTATTTTGTTTACATGTAAATATGTTTTGGAAATGATGTCAATAGCTACTCCCTGATCCTGTTTTGCATTTTTACTGATGCGTGAAAGAGCCGCTTTATTGTGTTTGACTGTTTCAATCCCGCGTTCTTTTGCAAGCAGAAGAATTTTTTTAATTGCGCCATCAGGTTTGTTTGAATCAGCCAGATGAAGTTTATGGATTTCAATAGAGTGATCTTGTAAAATTTCTACAACGACATTTCTGCCATACAAAGTAATAGTCTTTTCAAAAAATGCTTTTTTTTCTTTATATTCCTGTGAGTCTTTCATATTGTGTTACTCCTACTCAATTATATTGTACACAATTTCTTTGTGTAGCTTTTGCTCTTTTATCTCATGAATCTGCAAATTTTCTATCTCCAGTTTCATAAAATCATTTAGAGATGTTATACCCGCTTTTACAATTTCACGCAAAACAATTCCTCTGTATGCTTTGGCCCAGTGTGAAACAGTTTTTCCGTTTTTTAAAAATTTCAGTGTTGTATGCGGTTGCGTGAGTTTATAAAATTTATTGTAATAGCCGGCACGCAAATCCAAAATATCGTCTCCGCCAAGATACAAATCAAGCTGATAAGAAAATCGCTCTTTGTAAAATTTATCCGGTGCAATGCCATTTATACTGTTGCCTTGTTTTACTTTATAGGTGGCTATCGTGTCACCTCCTCGTATTGGACCATAGAGATTTGAAAATATAATGGTATTGCTTTTGAGATATGCTTGCTCTTTTATGCTGAGTTCACTGTATTTCAGATAGTCATATGCAACACCTTGATAACGCTCTATTGCACACATGAGAGGGGAATTATATATATCATTGATATATGGCTGGCATTCACTGAATTTTTTAAAACCAAATAACTGTTTTATTTTTTCTTCGTCACCACTTAATATTATGTTGTTGTAAGTATCTAAAATCTCTTTTCTTGCATCAAGTGCACCAAAAAGCTCTTTTGGCTTTTCCTTGCCACCACTGTTTTTTCCCTCGGATGGGGAAAATAGTATTTTTAACATTTTCTCTTTACCTTTATAAAAACTATTTATGTAATTATATCTACATAAATGCTATAATATTTCCAAAACAGTTAAAAGTGTATGAAATGTATAAAAACAGCATAAAAATTTTAGGAGCCTACGGAACAAAAGCCAAAGGTTTTGGTACGACATCATTTCAATTAAGCTCTTCTACTGTTATAGATGCAGGTAATCTTTTAAACTCTTTGGAAGAAGACTCTTTACATGTAAAGAATATTTATTTAACACATTCACACCTGGACCATATCTCTGATATAGCATATATTATAGATAACTATTTTGAGCAGAGAAAAAATACACTTAATATTATAGCCCTGCCGCAAACTATACAAGCGATTCAAGAACATTTTTTGAATGACATTATATGGCCGGACTTTTCTAAAATTCCTTTAGGAACATCAAACCTAATGGCGGTTCAATATAGTGAAATAAATGTAAATGAAACATATAATTTAGGCAAGCAGACAACTTTGACACCTGTGGCAACTGATCATACAGTTCCAAGCTGCGGATATATATACAAAGTAAACAACAGAGCTGTGTTGATTACAGCAGATACTTACTCTTTAAAAAATATTATAGATATTATAAATAATGACACACAAATAAAATCACTGGTAATAGAGTGCTCATTTCCCTCAGATATGGAAACATTGGCTAAAGTAAGCAAACATTTAACACCAAAATTACTTTTTGATGCATTACAAGAGCTGAGAAGAAAAGATATTGGATTATATATTAACCATATTAAACCATCATGTTTGGAAAAAATTTCAATGGAAATAGAGCAATTCAGAGGAGATTTTAATCCAATAATACTAAAAGATGGAGATTTTATAACTTTTTAGCAAAAACCCTTGACATTGAATTTATTTTGCACTATAATTCTGGCTCAAATTCGATGCCGACATAGCTCAGTTGGCTAGAGCAGCTGATTTGTAATCAGCAGGCCCGGGGTTCAAATCCTCGTGTCGGCACCATTGAATTTTGAATATTAGAAACAGTGTTAGACCAGAAAAACATTTTAAAATGTAAACGTGGTGGGATAGTCAAGTGGCCAACGACGGCAGACTGTAAATCTGCTCCCTATGGGTTCAGAGGTTCGACTCCTCTTCCCACCACCACTCATATGCGGGTGTAACTCAGTGGCTAGAGTTCCTGCCTTCCAAGCAGGCTGTCGAGGGTTCGAATCCCTTCACCCGCTCCACTTGAGATTCTGGAAGCTGAAGTATAATTTCTATCTTACTTCATACAATCTTTATATTTGTAAATATAACTATAGAGAGAACATTCTAATCACATAAAACTAATATCAAAATAAAAAAGAATTATTCAATTATTGCTTAATATAATCTCGTTTGCTCTCGTGGCTCAGGGGTAGAGCACTTCCTTGGTAAGGAAGAGGTCGGCGGTTCAAATCCGCTCGTGAGCTCCATTTAAGCAAAATTATGTTTTAATTAAGCAATAATTGAATGATTTTTGGGTATAATTCCATTTCAATTCAAAATTAAAGTCGGAGAACATTATGGCAAAAGAAAAGTTTGAACGTAACAAACCCCATGTTAACATCGGTACAATTGGTCACGTTGACCACGGTAAAACAACATTAACAGCAGCTATCACTGCAGTACTTGCAGTTAAAAATGATGCAAAATTTATGGATTACGATGCAATCGATAATGCACCAGAAGAAAGAGAGCGTGGTATTACTATCGCTACTTCACACGTAGAGTATGAAACAGACAACCGTCACTATGCACACGTTGACTGTCCAGGTCACGCGGATTATGTTAAGAACATGATTACTGGTGCTGCACAAATGGATGGTGCTATTCTTGTTGTTTCTGCAGCGGATGGCCCAATGCCACAAACTCGCGAGCACATCCTTCTTTCAAAGCAAGTTGGTGTTCCGTACATCGTTGTTTTCATGAACAAAGAAGATATGGTTGACGATGAAGAGTTATTAGAGTTAGTTGAAATGGAAATTCGTGAACTTCTTGATATGTATGAATTCCCAGGTGATGACACTCCAATCACTGCAGGTTCAGCATTAAAAGCTCTTGAAGAAGCAAAAGCCGGTACTTTGGGTGAATGGTCTGAGAAGATTGTTGAACTTATGAAAACTGTTGATGAATACATTCCTGAACCAGAACGTGAAACTGACAAAGATTTCTTAATGCCTGTTGAAGATGTTTTCTCAATCTCTGGTCGTGGTACAGTTGTTACTGGACGTATCGAGCGTGGTGTTATCAAAGTTGGTGAAGAAGTAGAAATCGTTGGTATCCGTGATACACAAAAAACTACTGTAACCGGTGTTGAAATGTTCCGTAAAGAAATGGAGCAAGGTGAAGCTGGTGACAACTGTGGTATCCTTGTTCGTGGTATCGCAAAAGATGAAGTTGAGCGTGGTCAAGTACTTTGTAAGCCAGGTACAATTACACCTCACACTAAATTTACTGCAGAAATCTATGTTCTAAGTAAAGATGAGGGTGGTCGTCATACTCCATTCTTTAATGGTTACCGTCCACAGTTCTATGTACGTACTACAGACGTTACTGGAGCAATCACTTTACCAGAAGGTACTGAGATGGTAATGCCAGGTGATAACGTAAGTATTACTGCTGAGTTAATTCACCCAATTGCAATGGAAAAAGGTACTAAGTTCGCTATCCGTGAGGGTGGACGTACAGTTGGTGCCGGTGTTGTTGCAGAGATTCTTGCATAATCAGCCTTTGGCTGATATGCAAAATCCTTTAAAAGGTTCCTTAATATGAGAGAAGCAATACACTTAGGTTGTGAGAAATGTACAAGACGTAATTATCACACAACAAAAAACAAAAAGACTCACACTGAGAAATTTTCAGTACGCAAATACTGTAAATGGTGTAAAGAGCACACAATTCACAAAGAGATGAAGCTGTAAGTTTTCTTCTTTAAAAATTAAGGCACTAGTGCCGCGGGCTTCCTGCCGAAGGAAACTCAGCGTTAGCGCAGATAGCGGGACTTGTTCTGGTATCGTGACTATTTAGTAGTGGTGCCCTAAATTTTTTGCAAAAAATTTAGGCGTATAGCTCCAATGGTAGAGCACCGGATTCCAAATCCGGGTGTTGGGAGTTCGAGTCTCTCTACGCCTGCCACACATTTATTATAAGTAGAGCAGATCTGCTTTATTTATAACAAATGAGATTTCAATATATGGAAAAGATAGATGAATTTAAGTAAAGTAATAAGTAACGCAAGACTGGAACTGAGCAAAGTTATCTTTCCAACTAAAAGTCAGGTAAAACAGGCATATATAGCAGTTGTTATTGTAGTATCTGCAATAGCGGCATTTCTTGCATTGGTTGACTTGCTTATGTCATCTATAATGTCTGCAATTTTAGGTTAAGGAGTAAAAAAATGGCACATCAATGGTACTCTATACAGACCTATGGCAGCGACAGAACAGTTAGAGATGCAATCTTTAATATGATAGAAGAGCATGGCTTACAAGATCATATTACCGATGTAATAGTTCCTACAGAGGATGTTATTGAAGTAAAAGACGGAAAGAAAAAGGTGAGTGAGAGATCTTTGTATTCCGGTTATGTGTTTGCACGTATAGACTTAAACACAGAAATTCAGCATATGATTCAGTCAATACCGAAAGTTTCAGGTTTTATCGGGGAAGGAAATACACCTACGCCTCTCAGTGAACATGATATTAATGTTATTTTGGACCGTGTGAACAATCGTGCTGCTCCAAAACCAAAAGTATTTTTTGACAATGGTGAAACAGTACGTATTATTGACGGACCTTTTGCCAACTTTACAGGAACAGTAGATGAGTATGATTTGGAACACGGTACTCTTAAACTCAACGTTTCAATTTTTGGCAGAGCTACTCCTGTAGATATTTCTTACACACAGGTAGAAAAAATAATCTAATAAAGAACCCTGCTACGCTAAGGCTAGGTTTTAATTTTTTGAAACTTAACCTTAGCGTAGTAAACTGGACCTCGTTTGGATTACGTAATTAAATAATGAAAAAGGACAAAAAATGGCAAAAAAAGTCATGGATTATATCAAGCTACAAATAGAAGCTGGTAAAGCTAACCCGGCTCCACCAGTAGGACCTGCATTAGGACAACGTGGTGTTAATATCATGGAATTCTGTAAGGCATTCAATGAAAAAACAAAAGATAAAATGGGATTCAAAGTTCCTGTTATTATCACGGTTTACAATGACAGAAGTTTTTCTTTTGTTACAAAACAACCACCTGCTTCTGAACTTTTAATGAAAGCAGCCGGACTGAAAAAAGGGAGTGACAATCCTCTTAAAAATAAAGTAGGATCATTAACTCGTGCACAGCTTATGGAAGTTGTAGAAGCTAAAATCGAAGATTTAAATACTGACGATAAAGAGATGGCTGCAAATACTTTGGCTGGTTCTGCTCGTTCAATCGGTATCGAAATTAAAGACTAGTAAAAAACAATCATCGACCACAGTGATTTTAAAAAAATGTGGCAGATTTAATATGGAGATTTGTAATGAGCAAAAGATATAAACAATTATTAGAAAAAATTGACAAAACAAAATCATACAGTGTAGAAGAAGCTTCTGCAACGGTAAAAGATTTAAAAAGTGCAAAGTTCGATGAAACAGTTGAAATTGCAATGAACTTGAATGTAGATCCGCGTCACGCTGACCAAATGGTTCGTGGTGCTATCGTTCTTCCTCACGGAACTGGTAAAACAGTTCGTGTAGCTGTTTTTGCAAAGGGTGCAAAAGCTGATGAAGCAAAAGCTGCAGGTGCTGACATCGTTGGTACTGATGATTTGGTTGCACAGATCAAAGAAGGTATATTTAACTTTGATGTTGTTGTAGCTGCTCCTGACTGTATGGGTCTTGTTGGACAAATCGGTCGTATTCTAGGGCCAAAAGGTCTTATGCCAAATCCTAAAACGGGAACTGTAACACCGGATGTTGCAACAGCTGTTAAAAATGTCAAAGGCGGTCAGGTTAACTTTAGAGTTGACAAGAAAGGAAATATCCATGCTGGTATTGGAAAAGCAAGTTTTGAAGCTTCTCAAATTGCTGAGAATTTAACTACTTTCCTTGTTGCTATCAACAAACAAAAACCTGCCTCTGCAAAAGGTCGTTATATTAAAAATGCAGCATTGAGTCTAACTATGAGTCCTGCAGTTAAACTTGATGTTACAGAGTTAGCAGACATTAAATAATCTCATCTCCCCCTGTGCGGGAGTATGAAAGTTTTTATTGTGAGATAAAAATATATCACAATAAAGATTTTCATTTTGGAAATCTGAATTACTTGGACTAAAGATAGTTGGGGGTATCTGCCGTGTCGGCAGTGAGCTTAATCGTACCCTTTCGCCCCGCTTGAAGTTATGTCTGGAAAGGAGAACTATATATATGCTTAAGTCAAAAAAAGCTGAAGTAATTGAGCAGTTAACTACTTCATTTGCTAATACTACGGCAGTTGTAATATGTGACTACAAAGGTTTAACTGTAAGTGAACTTGAAGAGTTACGTAAAGCTGCTCGTGCAAAAGACACAAGTGTTCAGGTTGTTAAAAATACTTTAGCAACAATTGCACTGAATAATGCTGAGATGAGCGGTGTTGAAATCAAAGATACAAATATTTTTATTTGGTCTGATGATGTTATCAATGCTGCAAAAATCGCGGCTGATTTCGCTAAAGATCATGACAAGTTCGTGATTAAAGCCGGTTATTTGGATAAAGAACCTGCAGACGTAGCTAAAATCGAAGCATTCGCCAAACTTCCTGGTCGTGATGAACTTCTTGGTATGCTTGCTGCTACCTGGATGGCTCCAATCACCAATATGGCAATTGGAATCGATGCTTTACGCAAAAAGAAAGAAGAAGAGGAAGCTTAGTCTTCCTTTCTCAATGTGATTATTCACAAAAAATAAATAATAAAAAAATGAAGGAGTCTTAAATGGCTGTAACTAAAGAAGACGTATTAGAATTTATTTCTGGTTTATCTGTTCTTGAGCTTTCTGAGCTTGTAAAAGAATTTGAAGAAAAATTTGGTGTTTCCGCACAACCTGTTGCGGTTGCAGGTGTTGCCGGTGATGCTGGTGCTGCTGCTGCTGAGCAGACTGAATTTAATGTTGTATTAACTGACGTTGGTGCGAAAAAAATCGGTGTTATTAAAGCAGTTCGTGCCTTAACTGGTCTTGGACTTAAAGAAGCAAAAGAAGCATGTGAAAGCTTACCGTCTACAATCAAAGAGGGTGTAGATAAAGAAACTGCTGAAGAAGCAAAAGCTGCGTTAGAAGAAGCTGGTGCTACAGTAGAAGTTAAGTAATTTAACTTAAAACAAAGAGGGACCGAGTCCCTCTTTTTTGGGCGCTTTAGCGAAGAGAACAGACTCTCTTGGCTAAAGTGCCCTTATGTCGTTTATAAGCACTATAAAAATCTCTTATACTAAGAGTATCCTAATCTATCTAGAGACGTCTAGATATGATCTGCTAAATACTTACATTTAGCCCTAATTAACAACTTATCGAGGTAGCCTATGTTAAACACTTTATATTCCGGAAACCGTCTTCGTATAGACTTCTCTAAAACTCCTCAAGAAATTGAAGTACCAAATTTACTCCAACTGCAACAAAGCTCATATGACACATTTTTAATGTTAAACGCAAAAGATCGGGCAACAAGCGGTATTGAAAAAGTTTTTCAATCTGTTTTTCCGATTCATGATGCACAAAACAGATTAACTGTTGAATATATTGGCTCTGAAGTCACGAACCCAAAATATACTGTTCGCGAATGTATGGAAAGAGGACTTACCTATGCAGTAAGCCTTAGAATGAAAACGCGTCTTATTTTGTGGGACAGAGATGAAAACACAAAAGAAAAGCTTGGTGTAAAAGATATCAAAGAACAGAGTATATTTGTTCGTGATATTCCACTTATGACTGATAGAACTTCATTTATTATCAACGGAGTAGAACGTGTTGTTGTAAACCAGTTACACAGATCTCCTGGTGTTATATTTAAAGAAGAAGAATCAACTACTGCAGGAAACAAACTAATTTATACCGGACAGATTATTCCTGACCGTGGTTCATGGCTCTATTTTGAATATGACCCTAAAGATATCCTCTACATGAGAATCAACAAACGCCGTAAAGTGCCTGTAACAATTATGTTCCGTGCTTTAGGATATTCCAAACAGGATATTTTAAAACTGTTTTATCCGATTCAGACAATAAAAATCAATGACAATACATTCTCAATAGATTTTAATCCTAAAGATTACGCAACACGTATTTCTTATGATTTGGTTGATATGAATGACAAAGTTCTTGTAGCAGCCGGAAAAAGACTCTCAAGTAAAAAAGTACAAAAACTTTTAGACGACGGTGTCAAAGAGGTTCAGTATCCTCTGGAAATTCTTTTGGACAGATACCTTGCAGAACCTATAGTTGACCCGGAAACCGGTGAAGTTCTATTTGATGCAATGACGCATATAGATGAAACAAAACTCAAAAAAATGGCTGAAATCGGTGTAAGCGAATTCAAGATTGCCAATGATATAGCCGAAGGTGTTGACAGTTCTATCATCAATGCTTTTAATGCTGATACTGATTCACTCAAACTTTTGAAACAAACTGAAGATATTGAAGATGAAAATGATTTGGCTGCTATTCGTATCTATAAAGTTATGCGTCCTGGTGAGCCTGTTACAAAAGAAGCCGCAAAAATATTTGTAAATCAGCTTTTCTTTGATCCAGAGAGATATGATCTGACGCAGGTCGGTCGTATGAAAATGAATCATAAACTTGGAATGAATATTCCGGAATATGTAACAGTATTGACACATGAAGATATTATTGAGTCTGTAAAATATGTTATTAAGGTTAAAAACGGTTTAGGTCATTTAGATGACAGAGATCACTTGGGGAATCGCCGTATTCGTTCAATCGGTGAGCTTTTGGGAAATGAGTTGCACAACGGTCTTGTAAAGATGCAAAAAGCTATTCGTGACAAACTCTCTACGATGAGTGGTCCGATGAATGAGCTAATGCCGCATGATTTGATTAACTCAAAAATGATTACTTCTACTATTATGGAGTTTTTCTCAGGCGGTCAGCTTTCTCAGTTTATGGACCAGACAAATCCACTCTCTGAAGTGACACACAAGCGTCGTCTTTCAGCACTTGGTGAAGGTGGTCTTGTAAAAGAGCGTGCCGGTTTTGAAGTGCGTGATGTACACCCGACTCACTATGGTAGAATCTGTCCTGTTGAGACCCCAGAGGGACAAAACATCGGTCTGATAAATACGCTTGCAATGTATGCAAAAGTAAATGAGCATGGTTTCATTGAAGCTCCTTACAAAGTGATGAAGGACGGAAAAGTTACTCATGAAATTGTCTATCTGACTGCAACACAGGAAGAGGGCAAAAAAATTGCAGCCGCTTCAAACAAACTTGATGAAAACGGACAGTTTATTGAAGACTTGATTGCGGTAAGACAAGATGGCGAAATTCTTTTGAGAGATCCGAAAGAGTGTGAATATGCTGATTTGTCTTCACAGATGGTTGTCGGTGTTGCTGCTTCACTTATTCCTTTCCTGGAACATGATGATGCCAACCGTGCACTTATGGGATCAAACATGCAGCGTCAGGCAGTACCTCTTTTACGTGCCAATGCACCAATGGTGGGAACAGGTGTTGAAAAACTGGTCGCACGTGATGCATGGGAGTGTGTAAAAGCAAAACGTGCCGGTAAAATTGAAAAAGTTGACGGAAAACACATCTATGTGATGGGTGAAGAAGACGGAGAAATATTTATAGATTATTATCCGTTGCAAAAAAATCTTCGTACCAACCAGAATACTTCTTTTACACAAAAACCGATTATAAAAGTCGGTGAAATGGTGAAGAAAAACCAGATTATCGCAGATGGTCCTAATATGGATAAGGGAGAGTTGGCACTTGGTGTCAATGCTATGGTTGCCTTTATGCCGTGGAACGGGTTCAACTTTGAGGATGCTATTGTCATCTCAGAGCGTTTGATTCGTCAAGATGCTTTTACTTCTGTACATATTTATGAAAAAGAAGTTGAAGCACGAGAACTTAAACA
>Ga0256840_1003818_pt1 | contig 11796 bp, 8 predicted proteins | sample 355202metaG_FD_185969 | JGI IMG/M metagenome (GOLD analysis project Ga0256840, IMG submission 185969) | Hydrothermal vent microbial communities from Mid Atlantic Ridge, Atlantic Ocean - 355-202 | ecosystem: Environmental > Aquatic > Marine > Hydrothermal vents | place: Atlantic Ocean: Mid...
TGTATGAGCTTCATGATAGAGTCTGAGTGGTAGTGCACATGGTGGTGTTGCCCATGTGGACAGGTTGTTGTACTGACTAAGGTTTTACAGGTATCACAATAGACATATTCATCTACCGTTTTAATATGTATATCAATATCTTTACAATGGTCAAAGACAGAGTTGAGACGGTTTTGGTCATAGTAGAGTCCTAATCCACCATGATTTTTACCAACTACCAGCTGGTTACAGCCGTAGTTCTTTGCTAAGAGTGCATCTAAAATAAGTTCATTGAAACCTGCAAAAATATAGCTGTTTTCAAAAGGAATAATGAGCACTTTGTTGCGTGGTAAAAAGTTATCTACAAAGGTAGTCAGTGCATTGTGTCTGATGTCATAGCGCAGTCCATCCGAAGTAAAAGGTTTACGTAAAAAGATAATGAGCAAATCGGAGTCTGAGATGGCTTGGCGTATCATACGTTCATGTGCACGGTTGAGAGGATTGGCTGCAAGCATAAGTGAAGAGATAAACTTTGCACCTGTTTTGTTCACCATCTTTTGTATACGATTGATATTGTCAGTAATGAGAGGGTAGTTGACGGTGTACTCTCCCGATACAGCTATCTGTCCTAAACGTGCCATGGTATTTTTTACGCCAGGGTGAGAATAGTCATGGGTACCATAGATGTTGTGAAGGCGCTGTTTTGGGTTGATTTTAAAGGTTTCATCTACAGTGAGTTCACCTACTTTGTTTCCTTCAGTAAAAAGGTCAACTACGTCACCTTTTTTGATGCTTGTCAGGGTTTGATGGTTTTTCTCACCTGTGGGTGCCAAGATAAATGAAAAAGGGAAAGGTACACCTTTATACATTTGTGTAGTGTCTACCAAAGCGGCTTCAGCCTCATTCATGAGCCCTTCAACTGGAGAGATGAGCCCTGCTTTGACCAAGGCTAAGGTTGAGAGTGCTTCTGTATCGATATAGAGCAATTTATTGTTTGACATGACCTTATCCTTTTGGGGTTATTTTTTCTTAAAGAGACCGTACTTTTTACGTTTTTCCCAGAGACTTTTTCTGGAGATTCCTAACTTTTTAGAGAGTTCCGTGTCTGGAAATTTGTATTGGAAAGAGTTGACGATGAACTTGACATAATCATCGATAGTGAGTATCTCATTTTGGTCATAGAGTTTTGAATCAGTGTTGAGCGTCATCGTTTCAAAGTCAGACTCTAAGTTAGCAGTACTACAGAGTATAAAATCATACTTAGGAAGCATCGCTAAGAGTGCTTCTTTGTCTGTTTTCTTGAGTGGCTGTATCTCTGTAATGTAGAGAAGTGAACTAGGAGAACTTTTTTCTATTTTCTCTTTCCAGCCTTTGTCGCTTAAAGGAACAAAAGTAAGCAGAGTATTGGTCGCCTGTGCATGTTCAAATACAATTTTATCGACCAAACGTTGATAATTTGTCTCTATGACCAACGGTGTGTTGATTTTGCTTATATCAAAGTTCGTCTCAATATCTTGCAGTAAGTTACCCATGTACTCTTGATAGAGCATGGTTTGTTTTTTAAGTGTTTGGTACTCTTTATAATGCTCTATTTTACGCATAAGGTCTTCAAGCATAAATGGTTTGACGATGTAATCTTTTGCCCCAAGTTTAAGTGGTTCTCCTACGGTATCGTTGTTGATATAGTTCACCATTAAGATGATAATCTTATCTTTAAATGCTGTAATAAGTGGAGAGACATTTTGCCCAGGTAAATTCGTAGAGAGTAGGTAAACATCTCCGTGACTTTCCATAGCTTCCTTGACAGAAGAGTAGATGTCTGTAGTATATCCGTCTTCTTGAAGTTTTGAGGCAATACTTTGTGCCAAATAGAGTTCATTTTCTACAATGATGATTTTCATAATTTTTTCCAGTCTAAATAAGTTAAATTTGCTACGGCGTGAACAGTCACACCTTCTTTTCGTCCTACAAAGCCGAGTTTCTCAGCTGTAGTTGCTTTAATGTTGACAAAGTTTTGTCGTATACCTAACACGCTTGCTATGGTACGTTTCATTTCATTTTTATACGGTAAAAGCTTTGGTGCTTCTGCCATGATAGTCATGTCAATATTACCTATGCTAAGGCCATACATTTTGATACGTTTTACAGTGTCACGTAGGAGTTCTTTTGAATCAGCTCCTGCATACGTATCTTCCGTGTCTGGGTAAAGCTCACCGATGTCACCCATGCCTGCCGCACCCAGAAGTGCGTCGATGAGTGCATGGATAGCCACATCCCCATCACTGTGTGCTTTAAAACCATAGTCTACCTCTATAGGCACACCACAAAGCATCATCTGTTTGCCTGCTTCAAAAGGGTGTATGTCTATACCAAAACCTGTAAGCGTTCTGCTTGAGGGTGCTTGGAGGCACGTTACTTTTTGTAGGTCTTCAATGGTAGTGAGCTTGTGCGCTTTGGTAGAACCCTCAACAAAGTGTACTTTTTCACCCAAAGAAGCAATGGCAGAAGAGTCATCGCTAAAGAGTGTTTCAGTTTGTAATGCCTCTTTGAGAAGTTTGGTATTGGAGAGTTGTGGGGTTTGTATGATTTTCGTTTGGTCTCTGTCTATAGGTTTGCCCTCTAGGTAGAGTGTGTCGGTCACAGGCAAGATGGGCACGATGCATGAAGCTTCTTCTTTGGCTTCGAGTATGCGTTGTATCATATCGCTAGGTACACAGCATCTTGCGATGTCTGAAACCATCACATAAGGTGTGCTTACGTGGGAAAGTGCATTGTTCAGTGAAGCTTGCCTACTGTTACCACCTTGCACATAGGTGTAGCTAGCGAAGTTTTTCATAGCAGCTATCTCTTCAGCTGTAGAGACAACGATGAGCTTTTCAAAGTGAGCAGAGGCTTCAAAGTGTTCTGCTACATGTAACCATAACGGTGTCTCATCCGTATAAAGCCACTGTTTTTTAACATTGTTACCAAATCGCGTTGAACTCCCCGCACCGAGAAGTATAAGTGTTGTATTCGACAAATTATCCCTTATTATAATGTATCTGTATGTAACTATTAGTAACGAATTATAGCGAGCAATACTTTATCAATACTTTAATGAGATAAAATGACTCTTAATTCTAGAAAAGCCTATTTTTTAAAGCCTATTTAAGATTTTGGTGGTATAACTCCTTATAACAATTATTCAATAAAGGAACAAAATGACACAAGAAAATGTATTAGAAGCATTAAAAAATGTGACATACCCAGGTTTTACGAAAGACATCGTAACATTTGGTTTCGTCAAAGACGTACTTGTGAATGGTACAACTGTAGGGTTGACTATAGACATTACATCATCAGCAGATGAAGTAAAAGCACAGCTTAGAGATGAAGCAACAAGTGAACTTAAAAAACTTGGATTTGAACAAATTCAAATCAACGTAACTGCACCAGCAGCACCAAAACAAATGTCAAACTCAGTCAGTGGTAAAAACATCGCACCTCACGTGAAAAACTTTGTAATGGTAAGTTCTGGTAAAGGTGGGGTTGGCAAATCAACAACATCTGTAAACCTCGCTATCGCTATGGCAATGCAAGGTAAAAAAGTAGGACTACTTGATGCAGATATCTACGGACCAAACATCCCTCGTATGATGGGTGTAAACGGTCAAAAACCAGAAATACAAGGAAACAAAGTAAACCCACTTAAAGCTTATGGTGTTGAAATCATGTCTATGGGGTCACTTATGGAAGATGGACAGTCTCTTATTTGGAGAGGGTCTATGATTATGAAGGCTATCGAGCAATTCCTCAGAGACATCTTATGGTCTGAGCTAGATGTACTCGTGATAGACATGCCTCCAGGAACAGGTGATGCACAGCTTACACTTGCACAGTCTGTACCAGTGACTGCAGGTATTACAGTTACAACGCCACAAGAGGTATCTTTAGATGATTCACGTCGGAGCTTAGATATGTTCCAAAAGTTGCATATCCCAACTGCGGGTATCATAGAAAACATGTCAGGGTTCATCTGTCCATCATGTGACACTGAGTCAGACATCTTCGGTATGGGTACGACTGTACCAGTAGCTAAAGAGTACGATACAGATGTGATTGCACGTATCCCAATAGAGCCTGCGATTAGAGTAGGTGGAGATACTGGTATGCCAGTAACCTACCACAAACCAGACTCAGAGACAGCAAAACGCTACCAAGAAGCTGCATCTAAACTTCTAGCATTTATCGATAAAGTCAACGCAGAAGGTGGTGCAGACAACTCAGCAGTACAGCCGACTACACCTCCAGGTGTGAGTGCGTGTAGTACTGGTGCAGGGGCTGCACAAGCTGCACCTGCCAAGAGTGAAGGTGAAAGTTGCGGCACAGGCTGCGGCTGCCACTAATTTTCGCATTATTTGATGCCATCTTCGTCTTGAAGGTCGGCATCTCTCTCAGTCACGTACTAAATGTACGCTCCTTCGTTCGATACCAACCTTCAAAACAAATCTAACAACAACTAAAGCGAAACTTTATTTTGGGATATGACATATTTGACCAAAGGACTTCATTCTGCTTATCTAAAACTATAGTAAACGGATGGGCTTAATATCCTATTATAATTAGGTATTTTTTCGGTTCCAAATATTTGATAATTTTTCTTCTGAGTGTTCTTTTATAATTTCTTGGAACCAGGCTCTATTATCTGAGACTATGTCCATTAATGCAAATAAATCATCCATGATTGCCAAGTTTTCACCTATCCATTTTTTACTTTGCAATAAATGTTTCGTTACATTGAAATATTCAAGGTTTAAATGTTTAGTTGAAATATCTTGAATAGATATATCATAACTATTGAAAGCAGTTTTTACATTAGGATATACAAATAAAGAAAAGCTTTCATATCGTGGATTAAAAAAGACTCTACCCGTAGAATTGTTTTTTAATCTAAAAAGTAAAAAATATACATTATCCTCTTCATGAATAAAAATATCATATTCATTTGATTTTCCAAATTTAATGAAATTATTATCAATGGATGGATACTGTTCAAGACGTTTGATTGTAAGTTCTTTTTCCATTTCTGAAAAAGTTTTACTTCCTATCTCTACTTTCATGTTAGAAGCCATGTCTAAATTAGTTAATTTTGGTATAGCTTTATAGGTATTGTAGTTTGTAAAGCCTAAAGAGCGTGCCGCTAAATTAAGTGCAGCTGAGTGTGTTATATTAAATTTCATTGCTTTTAACTCTTTAGCCAAGTTTTTAGCAACAATCTTTATATCGAAAATATTTGTTTTTAGTTGTGACATAAGTATACCTTTGTATTAATCGTGATTTATCTTTAAAAAAGTTACAATGCTCTAGTTTTGTACTAAATCACTATTTAATAGCAAAGTTGCACAGTTATTATGTAGAAAGATTTTAGCCATGCTTCTTATGAAGTTAGAGCGGTCAGGAAATCAGATAACCAATCTAAGTATAGAATATTCAAACTTATATACTATTGATACCTTTAAATAAAAAATATGTCAATATGCCATATTTTTACATCACTATCGAAATCTCAGATATAATCTCTTCGTACCCTTTTAGGTAATAGGGTAGTGTTCTTATTTTTGTGTAAATTTGGGTGGGCTTGAAAGTGTGTGATGCTTTTGGCATAGGCTGGGTAAATTTATATGAAAGGGTGCATTATGGAAACTTGGTTTTCAGCATTTACTTTGGTTCTTGGAGTAGTAAAAGTCACGATTATGTGGTTGAATTATAAAGAGAATAAGAGGAAAAAGAACACAGACAAAGACTAATGTCTCACAAGGTGATAGGAAGGTCGAATTCCTATCACTTCTGTGTACCCTTTCCAAAATTGTACAAAAATAAACTTATAGTTAAATAAATCTACTTCTTCTCCTCCGCCATCTCTTTAGAGACACCCATAAACATATCGTAGTTTTCTATGTAATTGTCTAGGTTTTCTTCTAGCATGAGTTTGTATTGGTCTGTGAAAAATTTGATAATTTCTTCTCTCTCTTTGCCTAAGTCCTCACCATTGGCGAAACCAGCTGCAGCTACCCATGCATTGAAGCGTGATGCAGCGTACATGAGTGAGTTGCTTGCCAAACCTGGGTGAATATTTGCGTTGATGTGACCATTTGCTAAAGCGATATGTGCATCTGCTCTCTCAAAAAATTTTTCGTCTAGTTTGTTTTCTTCTGTGTTTGCCATAAGCGGATATTCCTTTTTTGGGGACATTGTACATTTATTTTCCTAATATTAGATACAATACAGAAATATTACACAAGAGGAATCTCCATGACAAATGCCGACAAACTTAAAAACCTTTTAGAACTCGAAATCATTCCAGACTTAGAAGCTGCAATAGACGAGCTTTTTTTAGCGATAGACAAAAGTAAAAATGCTTCAAAAGAACAAAAAGAAGACCTCGAAGAGATGCGTGAAATGCGTACAGAATGTTTTGCTATCGTAGAAGAATTAGGACGTAATGAGCTTGATGAAGAAGAAGTAGATGAACTTCTTGCTGAACTTGTAGATATGAAGACAGAGTAGGGGTGGATTCTATATCCACCCTCAAAGTTCTATAACCCTTCTCTCACAATCTCCACAGCTTTCACCATATTGATAAGACTAGGTTTTACCTCTTCCCATTTACGCGTTTTGAGCCCACAGTCTGGGTTTATCCAGAGTTGCTCTTTTGGGAGTACTTCTAGGAGTAGTTTTATCTGCTCTACCATCTCTTCTACGCTTGGTATACGTGGCGAGTGAATGTCATAGACACCAGGCCCTACCTCTTGTTTGTAGCCTACTTCTTTAAATATTTTGAGTAATTCATTACCAGAACGTGCAGTCTCTATAGAAATAACGTCAGCATCCATCGCTTCTATGGTTCTTATGATGTCGTTAAACTCAGAGTAACACATGTGGGTGTGTATCTGTGTCTCTTTAGATGCAGTACTTACGGAAATTTTGAAGTCTCTTACTGCCCATGCTTCATAGCCTGCGATGTTTTCTGCTCGTAGTGGGTAACCCTCTTTAAAGGCAGCTTCATCCACTTGTATCATACGAATGCCTGCTTTTTGTAAGTCATCTATCTCATCAGAGAGTGCTACGGCAATTTGTTTAGAGACATCCCCTCTAGCCATATCGTCACGTACAAATGACCAGTTGAGGATTGTTACAGGCCCTGTGAGCATACCTTTCATGATTTTGTCTGTTTTAGACTGAGCGTACGTCATCCATTCGACTGTCATAGGTTTAGGACGGCTGATGTCTCCGTAGATGAACGGTGGTTTGACACAACGGCTTCCATAACTTTGTACCCATCCATTTTGGCTAAAGCCATAGCCATCGAGTTGCTCACCAAAGTACTCGACCATGTCATTACGCTCTGGCTCTCCATGTACCAGTACTTCGAGTCCACACTCCTCTTGGAATGCGATACAGTCATCGATATAGTTTTTCATTTCTGTTTCATACGCTTCTGTCGAAATGGCACCTTTTTTAAAGTCTGCTCTGGCTTTTCTGACTTCAGGGGTTTGAGGGAATGAACCTATGGTAGTTGTCGCTAAATCTTTATAGCCCAGTTGCTCTCGCTGTAGTTTGATGCGCGCTTCAAATGCACCGTCACGCTCTAGTTTCGTGAAATTTGCAACTCTTTTTTGCACAGTGGTATTGTGAATACGTTGTGAGTTTTGTCTTTCTTTGTTCGCCGTCTCGTTGGCTTGTAGTGCTTTTTGTTCTGCATCACTCAATGATGCACCAAAGAATACTTTGGAAACCAATGCAACTTCCTCTAGTTTTTCTACCGCATAGGAGAGCCAGTTTTTAATCTCGGTATCCATTTTCTCTTCATATTTGAGGGTAAAAGGTGTATGCAAGAGTGAACAAGAGCTAGAGACTATCATGTTCTCTTTTGCTACTTTTTGGGCGATGTTCTCTAAGAGTGTTGTTGTTTTAGTGATGTCATTTTTCCAAATATTTCTGCCATCTACCACACCTGCAATGAGTTTTTTACCACTCTCTTCGATAAGCGTCAAACTCTCTACATTCTTCTCACCATACAAAAAGTCAAGCCCTATGCCCCATACAGGCGTATGTACTAGCACTTTTGTGGCTTCGTTAGAGTGTTCAAAGTATGTCGTTACGATGATGTTAATGTTGTCTGAGACTGCACACAAAGCATCGTAACAAGGCTTAATGAGACTCAATACTTGCGGCTCTGCCCCCTTGACAAAAATAGGTTCGTCTATCTGCACAGTTACAGTATCATCAAGCTTGGCTATTTCTGCTAGCAATGCTTCATAGACAGGAAGTATTTTTCCAAAGAGTTCATAGGTATCGCCTCTATCTATACGCTTAGAGAGTCCTAAAAAGGTGATGGGCCCGATGAGGTTAATTTTTGTTGTAATACCTAGTGCTTTTGCTTCTTTGTATTCGTTGAGAATTTTTGTGGCATTAAGCGCATAGTTGTCTTCTAGTGAAAGCTCAGGTACGATGTAGTGGTAGTTGGTGTTAAACCACTTGGTCATCTCCATCGCTACTGTATCTTTGTTTCCACGTGCCATAGAGAAGTAGAGTGCTTCCCCATCTAAACCTTGAAAACGTTTAGGAATAGCCCCTAACATAACAGCAGTATCTAGTATATTGTCATAGTATGAAAAGTCGTTAGACGCGATAAAGTCTATGCCTGCTTCTTTTTGATAGTTCCAGTGTCTAGCTTTGAGCGTAGAAGCTACTTCTTCTACGGCTTTAAAGTCTGTTTTGTTTGCCCAGTAGAGCTCTAGTGCTTTTTTAAGTTCTCTTTGTTCCCCAATACGTGGGAATCCTACGATGTAATTTTTTGACATTTATATATCCTCTATGTATTTGTATATGGATGCCTGTAGGGTGCATTTTAATGCACCAAAAACAAGCCATAAATATATTAAGAAGGTGCATTGAAATGCACCCTACGGTATTATTGTGATAGTTATTTAGTGAGAGAGGATAAGTTGTGGAGGATGCACACCCGTACGTCTAAATGCATAAAACGTTGTATAAAACGGGCATCTAGGGATGTAGTGATTTAAGAGCAAAGCAAGTCTTGTTTTAAGTTTAAAGTAACAGTTACAGTGACATGCTTTTACTATAGCTAAAGGAGAATCATTAACAGCGTTGAACAAACGTACAAATAGTGCTGGCATGTTTTCTCCTTAAAAGTATTTGGTGGGATTATATCAGACATAGCTTTTAATAATTCTGAAAACTTTTTTCTAATTAAGAGTAGTTTTATCTTACTTAGACTATATTGCAGTATCAAACCTCTCGGGGCGCTGTATATCTCTTTTTGGGATATATGGCTGAGATAGCTGAAAATAGCTTGTCCCGTCGAACTTGAACTGGTTAAGACTAGCGTAAGGAAGAGATTGTGACACTACTACAAGTGGATAAATAGATTCTTTTTAGAAGCATATGTTTATCCACTTACTTCGTATGACACTTCTCTCTTTTCGTATAACAACACATTTGCTTTGATGCGACCAGTCGCATGAGCCAACTGCTGAAGTTGACCCAGTGTCAACGTAGCTTTGTTTAGCTTTGCTAAAAAAGCGTTATATATAATAAGAGATAAAACATGACAAAACCATTTAAAGACAAATTTTCGACTTCAAACGATGAGCTCACTAGAGAGCCATTTCCTGCCTCTACTAAAGTTTATTTAGAAGGTGAAATACATAAGGACATTCGTGTACCTGTAAGAGAGATACTCTTAGGAAACGAAACAAAACTACGTGTCTATGATACCTCTGGTGTCTATACTGACCCTACTGTGGAAATAAGTGTGGATGAGGGAATCACACCTATTCGTAAAGAGTGGATAGTAGGGCGTGGTGATGTAGAAGAGTATGAGGGGCGTATTATGGCACCTGTGGACAACGGCTACTCTACAGATGAACAACTAGACTTTGTTACCGCTGGAGCCAAAGGGCTTGTGCGTACACCACTCAGAGCAAAAAAGGGAAAAAATGTTTCTCAACTTTGGTATGCAAGACAAGGTATTATCACTCCTGAGATGGAGTTTATCGCACTGCGTGAAAACCAAGATGCAGCTATGTCTGAGGAATACCTCCAAGATGAAGAGAGAGAAGCACGCCTCAAAGGTGAGAGCTTTGGTGCAAACTTGCCAGAAAAGATTACGGCTGAGTTTGTACGCCAAGAGGTAGCAGCAGGGCGTGCAGTCATCCCATGTAATATCAACCACCCAGAAGTAGAGCCTATGATTATCGGGCGTAACTTTTTGGTAAAAGTCAATGCCAACATCGGTAACTCTGCAACCACTTCAAGTATCGCTGAAGAGGTAGAGAAGATGGTATGGTCTACACGTTGGGGTGCAGATACTGTTATGGATTTGTCGACAGGTAAAAACATTCACACCACACGTGACTGGATACTTCGTAACTCTCCAGTGCCTATTGGGACTGTGCCTATCTATCAAGCTTTAGAAAAAGTAAACGGTATCGCAGAAGACCTTACATGGGAAGTCTTTAGAGATACACTGATAGAGCAGGCTGAGCAAGGGGTGGACTACTTTACCATTCATGCTGGTTTGTTACTACACCACGTGCCGATGACTACTAAGCGTGTGACAGGTATTGTCTCACGTGGTGGGGCTATTATGGCGAAGTGGATGATACACCACCACGAAGAGAACTTCCTCAATACACATTTTGAAGAGATTTGTGAGATTATGAAGACCTATGATGTGACATTCTCACTAGGGGATGGCTTACGTCCAGGCTCAGGAGCCGATGCCAATGATGAAGCACAGTTTGCAGAGCTTAAAGAACTAGGACGTTTAACCAAAATCGCATGGAAACATGATGTCCAAACCCTCATCGAAGGGCCAGGGCATGTACCAATGCACATGATAAAAGAGAACATGGAGAAACAGCTAGAGTGGTGTGATGAAGCACCGTTCTATACACTCGGGCCCTTAACGACAGACATTGCCCCTGGGTATGACCACTTCACTTCAGGTATCGGTGCAGCGATGATAGGTTGGTACGGATGTGCGATGCTCTGTTATGTGACACCAAAAGAGCACTTGGGTCTGCCTAACAGAGAAGATGTAAAAGAAGGGCTCATTACCTATAAAATAGCCGCACACGCAGCAGATGTAGCCAAAGGTCACCCAGGTGCAAGAGCCAGAGATGACGCGATGAGTCTCGCACGTTTTGAGTTTAGATGGGTAGACCAGTTCAACATTGGTTTAGACCCTGAGCGTGCACGTGAGTATCACGATGATACACTCCCTATGGAAGCAGCCAAAGTGGCACACTTCTGTTCAATGTGTGGACCGAAGTTCTGTTCTATGAAAATTTCAGCAGATGTAAGAGAATATGCAGATGCACTTGAAACAGATGTTGAAACTGCCAAGCAAATAGGTATGGATGAGATGTCTGAGAAGTTCAAAGAGATGGGTTCTGAGGTATATGTAGAAGCGGACAAAATCAACGCATAGCGTAGCGTTCTCATTAAATCACGCAAAGCGTGCCTTGTCATCCCGAACGCCCTTGAAAGCGAAGCGATTCGAGAGGGATGACGCTTTTTTGCTTCGTTTTTTCTAAAAAAATGAAGAGAGAAACAACGCCACAATTTGTAGGAAAAGGAAAGTTCCTTAATTGAGAATTATGAAAATATAAAAAGGTAAAAAATGAACATAGGCATAGCAGGTGTAGGTCTAGTAGGAAGAGTTTTAGCTTTAAATCTCTTACGTCTAGGACACACCCTCACACTTTTTGACGAAGACACAGCTTATGGTGACAAGGCTGCAGGGATGAC
>Ga0256840_1003819_pt1 | contig 11794 bp, 13 predicted proteins | sample 355202metaG_FD_185969 | JGI IMG/M metagenome (GOLD analysis project Ga0256840, IMG submission 185969) | Hydrothermal vent microbial communities from Mid Atlantic Ridge, Atlantic Ocean - 355-202 | ecosystem: Environmental > Aquatic > Marine > Hydrothermal vents | place: Atlantic Ocean: Mid...
AGACTATAGAAGGATTTAAAGGTCTTCTTGAAGGTAAATACGATCACATGAATGAAGCTGCATTCTACATGGTTGGTAACATCGATGAAGCGATTGCTAAAAATGATAAGATTAATGCTAAATAGCCATTAGTAGAACGCGTATGAGCAAAGCTCATTACACTACGTTGTCACTGCGACACCTTAAGCAGGTGGCTCATACAACTAGTTGTATTTGAGTCTTTGTATTTGAAAGGATATTTATGGAACTCATGAAACTAGAAATCATCACACCTAATGGTGTGATATTTGATGGTGATGTAACGCAAGTGAACTTACCTGGCTCAGAGGGTGAATTTGGTGTTTTAGCCGGTCATGCAACATTGGTTTCTTTACTAGATACTGGTGTCATCGTTTACAATAGAGCAGATGGAAGAGAAGTGGCAGTTGCTATCAACTCTGGATATGTTAAAGTAGATGAGTCAAAAACTACGTGTATCGTAGATGGTGCAGTTGCTCTTTCAGGTGATGATACAGATATTTCTAAAGCACTTGAAGCAGCAAAGGAGTTGCTTAAAAGTACAGAATCCTCTAGTTCAGCTATAGCCTCTGCTGTGGCAAAAGTCGAACAAATCGGAAAGTCTCTTTAAAGTGGACTCTCTTAGTAGTTATTTCAGTCAGAGTAGTGCAATTACTATAGTTGTGCTACTTTTACTTTCTGTTTATTTTGTAGCCACATTTTGGGTATTTTTAGATAGGTTTTATATTTTAACTTCACGTATTTCTGCAGAAGCAAAATCACTCAAAGCACTTTACACAGGTCAGTCAAAATCAGTGGCACAAAACTCACTTATTTTTACTTATCTGTCCCGTGTAACTACTCCCAACAAAGCCATACTTGAAGCTGCATCATCCGATGCGATTCGTGTGTCTACTAAAGGGCTTACATGGCTCTCTATCTTTGCATCTACTTCTCCATTTATAGGACTATTTGGTACAGTGATAGGTATACTTGAGACATTTTCTACCCTTGGTGGACAATCTTCAGCGTCACTTTCGGTGATAGCACCAGCTATTTCAGAAGCCCTTATAGCAACTGCTGCAGGTATCTTAGTGGCTGTGTTTGCCTATACATTTCATCTTATTTTGAAACGTAAAGCGTATGAGTTGTCTTCACTTCTTTCGTCTCAATCAGAAGTGATACTCTCTGGAACAAACGAGTCTTAGATGTTTTCATGGGATGATAGTCCAGACTTAAATATCACGCCCCTTATGGATGTTATGCTTGTACTTATGGCGATTCTTATGGTCACTGCTCCAACACTTACCTTTCAAGAAGAAATTACCTTACCTCAAGGCTCTAAGAGTGTTTCAGTCACTAAGCCTAAAACACTTACGATTCGTATGGATAAAAATAAAAAGATTTATCTGGGTAAAGATACCTATGAAATGGATACTTTTGCTGATGATTTTGTAAATAAATCCATCAACTATGACAAAACCTCAGAAGTGTATATACGTGCTGATGAAAACTTACAATACAAAAATGTAATTTATATACTTAAAAGTGTTAAATCTGCTGGCTTTGAACAGGTTTCCTTGATTACTCTATAGAGAAGTTGTCTTTAGATATTAATGTATAAATGTTATGCTTTTAAAATATTACTTAAGGATAGCAAGACATGAATAAAAGTAGTTTTTCACTTTTCAATAAGAGTTCTACTTTTATTTCTGGTATTTTTGCTATAGGTATCTATGTATTTCTCATAGGAATTTTACTTTTTTACTTTAACACACGTGATGAGAAAAAATCAGTTCATTATGTCAAAAAAAATGAAGACCGTATACGTGTGACGATGGCGGCACCTAAAAATAAAGCCAAATCTAAAACAAAACCAAGTATGAAGAAAAAAACGCTTCCTAAAAAGAAAGAAATCAAAAAAAATAAAACAAAAGAAAGCGTAAAAAAACAAAAAGATACACATAAAAAAGTTATTAAAGAAAAAATAGTAGAAAAAGTTAAAGCAAAGCCAAAACCTAAAAAGGTTGTAAAAAAAACGCCTCCTAAAAAAGTAAATAAACCTAAGGACCTTTTTGCTAATGTATCATCTTCAAAAAAACCACCGAAAAAAAATATCATCAAGGTAAGTTCTAAGCCAGTAAATCCTAAAAAAAATAACCTTATAAAAGTATCTAACAAACCAAGTGCAAGTGACTTGGTTTCCTCAACTTTAAAAATACAAAAGAAAAGTGATAAAGGTATTAGCAATACTTATTTAGCTTTGATAGAAGAAAAGCTAAAAGGATGGCCTGCACAAAGTGACTATGCTGGAGAGATGGCAAAAGTATGGATAAAGGTACAACCTAGTGGAGACTTTACCTTTAAGGTTATCACTGCTTCTGCAAATGATGCGTTTAATAAAGGACTAATAGCATATTTAGAACAGTTACAGCAGATAGGTTTTGGACGACATAAAGGTAACAGAGCCTATGAATTAAATGTTGAGTTTATTGCTAAGGAATAGACTTTAGTAGTTCACTCATGGTTAATACTTTTCAGATAAAGTGAGCGTATATTTTGTGGAGTTAGTGTTTTTAATATTAATTAATGAATACTTCAACAGAGGCTTGATACAATAACTTTACATTATCTCCAGAATAAAGGAATGAGATTGAAAAATATTATGTTAACTATTACACTATTTGCTTTACTAAGTGTATCACTTTTTGGTGTTGATGCTACTCTCAAAATCGAAAAAGATGTAGAACAGCGTGCACGTATTGTAATTGTTGATGGTTCTACATCTCAAGATATACGAACTTTCAATATCTTTCAGTCTGACTTGAAAATTTCAGGGCATTTTTTGGCAGACAAAAAACACCATAAAGGTGATGTGACAAGTAACTTCATAGTACCAGTATTAAAAAATAGTGAATATATATTGAAATATAGACTAGATGAAAGTAACGGAGCTACATTGCTTGTTCGTCTTTTACAGACATCAAATGGTAGTGAGATATTTAAAAAGTCATATAGTATACCTGCTAAAGCGAAACTACCATTTCTTGTACATAAATCTATAAGTGATATCAATAATATATTGAAATATCCAGATATATCTTGGATAAATCGTTATATTGTGTATGCAACATATACTACACCAGGTCTAAGCGAAATAAAATTGGCAGATTATACGTTTAACTATAGAAAAACGATAGTAAAAGGTGGATTAAATCTTTTCCCAAAATGGGCAAATAGTAAGCAGCGTAGTTTGTATTATACTTCGTATAATGGTGTCTTACCGACCTTATATAAATTAGATATTTATTCAGGGACTAAAAGAAAAGTAATAAGTTCGGAAGGGATGTTAGTCTGTTCAGATGTAAGTGCTGATGGTTCTAAACTTTTGCTTACTATGGCTCCACATGGTCAAGCTGATATCTATGAACTTAACCTTGCAACCCAATCAAAAAAAAGAGTAACGAAATTTAAAGGCATAGATGTAAATGGTCGCTATGCAGAGAATGAACAACGTATATTTTTCGTTTCAAACCGTTTAGGTTATGCAAATATTTTTAAAAAATCACTTGACTCTGCGGCAACGTCACAAGTAGTGTATCATGGACGAAACAATAATGCCTGTGATGTAAGTGGAGATAAGCTAATCTATGCAAGTAGAGAGAGTCATAATGCGTTTGGGAAAAATAGATTCAATATCTATCTCTCATCGATAGCTTCAGGGAGTACAAGACCAATCACAACAACAGGTTCAAATCAGTTTCCACGTTTTTCTAGAAATGGTTCAGTTGTGTTGTTTTTAAAGCAGAATGGAAACCGTACTTCTGTTGGATATACAAATTTGGAAAGCTTTCAAAGCTTAATGTTCCCATATAATGGTAATAAAATACAATCAATAGATTGGTAATCTATTTAAATAAGGATAAAAATATGACAGCTAAATTATTTATAATTACAACAGCGGCACTTTTATTGTTTTCTGGTTGTGCACAAACTGCACCAGATATTGCAAGTAAAAACAATGTTCAAGGGACGGATGCACTTTCTGGTGATACTGTAAGTATCAATGAAAACAACTATGGCAATGTAAGTAGTGTAGATGGTAAAGGAAACTACAATAGCAGTAGTGATGGTTTTAGATCTATCTATTTTGATTTTGGTGATTATAGTGTCTCTTCAGAGATGGAGTCCAATATGAATACTAATATTCAAAAGGCAACTTCTTTAGGTGGAAAAATAAAAATTGAAGGTAACTGTGATGAGTTTGGGACAGATGAATACAACTATGCATTGGGTCTTAAGCGTGCTAAGGCAGTCAAAGATTCTCTGGTTTCACAAGGTATCGCTTCTTCTAAAATGATACTTGTAAGTTTCGGGGAAAGTAGCCCAGTTTGTCAAACAGCAAGTAATAGCTGTTATGATAGAAACAGAAGAGTTGATTTACGTTTAGTTAGATAAGGTTATGATGTTAAAGAAAAACTTCGAAATACTTTTGCTAATAAGTATCTGGATAAGTCCCTCTTTGTATGCTGAGTCCCTCTACGGATTTGGTGAAGAAGAAAGACCTTCTTCTACGTTTAGTACCAAACCACTCAATACAATGGCAGCTATGAGGCAACATATCGTTGCTCAAGATGAACGTATAGATGGACTAACAACGATTATAGAAGGGTTAAGTGCTTCAGTAAATGAATTACGTTCTTCTAATATAAACCAAGCTCAAGCAGGCAGTACACAAAATTCTGATGCTTTACTACAAAAACTTGCTGGAATGATAGATGATATTAATGCCAACTATGTGCGTAGAGATGAACTCAATAAAGTTTTGGGACAAAAAAGTAAAACAGTTAATCAAACTAAAAAACCTACAGATGCTATAGTAACAAAACAAAAAACTTCACTTAAGAGCAAAAGTAAGGCAACACTTTATAGCGAAGCAGTAAGACACTTTGTAAAACGACGTTATGACGAAGCAAAAAAACGTTTTACTATTACAGATGCAAAAGGTTACAAACCTGCTGCATCTAACTATTATTTAGGTGAAATTGCTTACTATACAAAACAGTATGAAGACGCCATTTTTTACTTTAAAAAAAGTGCAGGACTGTATGATAAAGCAAGTTACATTGATACACTACTTTTGCATACAGCTATCTCTTTAGCTAAAACGGGTGAGAAGTCACAAGCAAGGGTTTTTTATGAAAATATTATAGAAAATTATCCTAGTAAAAAAACGGCAAGTATTGCTAAAGATAGATTAAAAAAGTTATAAGAGATCTTTATGTTCAAATCTTTTGTATCCCTCCTTCTTTTTATAACAGTTACACTTTCATCTATAGGGGCTGAGGAAGAGAGTGATGTAGCATACCCTTTTAAAGGTGAAGAGACAATGCCTGTCTCAAAAACAGTCTTTCAACTGTTTAAAGGTGAACGTGAACGTACTGTAGACCTTACAGGTAAGAACTTTATAGTTGTGTCAGTACGTGAAGTAGGAAGTGATGGGCGTTTTTATGCTGTAGATGTAGATGGCACAGTGTGGTGGTCTGGAGCCATCACCTCTGGTACTTTAGAATTTAAAACACCTTCAGGTATTTTTACAATTTTCCAAAAAAAACGTTACCATATGTCAAATGCCTATCCTGATGAAAGTGGGGTAAATAACATGGACTATATGATGAAATTTACTCAACGTGGGCATGCCTTGCATAAAGGAAGTGTCGACTGGCTTTCTCACGGTTGTATACATATTGATCCCAAAGATGTACCTACACTTTATAAATGGAGTAATTTTAAAACAAAAGTGGTCATCACGCGGCATAGTTATATGCCTTTTGCAAAAGAAGATTTACGAAAAATTTATGCAGATTAAGCTTTCTGCTTAAAGTTCAGTAGCTCTTTTATAGGCTTTTTCTATGGCATTCATACAAGAGGCTCTGACGTTACCGTCTTCTAAAGCCCCATACCCTGCAGCAGTTGTGCCTCCTGGACTCATGACACCATCTTTTAGCAATGAAGGGTGTATTTCTTTGATGAGTGTACCAAAACCATCAAAAAGACCTCTCATTGTAGCCATAGCATCTTCTCTTTTGAGTCCTTGCTTAACTGCACCGTCAACTAGTGCTTCAGCCATAAGTGCTAAGTAAGCTGGACCTGAACCCGCTAGAGCTGTAGCAATGTCTATTTCTTTTTCACTGTTTAGCCATAAAGTCTTGCCGATGCTACCTAAAAGTGCTTCTGCTTCTTCCCTGTAAGCCGTGTCACCCGTGAGTGTTGTCATAGACTTTCCTACAGATGCTGCGAGGTTTGGCATGGTACGGACAACAGCATGTGTGTTAAAATTTGATTTTAATTTTTCTACAGTGCTACCAGCTAAGACTGAAAATATGACTTTGGCAGTGCCTTTTAATGTAGCTGAGACCTCTTCAACATTCGCAGGTTTTACACATAAAAGAAGTGTTTTATCACTAACGTCAAAGTTTTTAAGATGATACTTCGCTATAGATATACCTAAATCTTTTTCAAATCTATCTAGTTTCTGCATATCTCTACCCACAACTTCAATATTATATTTTCCCTTGAGACCTTTAGCAATGCTAAGACCCATATTTCCGTTACCTATAAATGTGATGGTTTGCATAATCGTACTCACTTTTTTGAATTAAGTGATTATATCATTATTAGCATAACTTTGTTAAAATGATTCCAATACTTACCTAGGATAGACAATGGAAACATTTTTAAAAGAAGCAAAAGCTTCAAGCAGGGTACTTTCAACATTGAGTGGTACTGAAAAGAACAAGATACTTAAGGCTATGGCTCAAGGTTTAAGAGATAACAGCAAAACTATTTTAGAAGCCAATGCCTTAGATATGCATGCAGCTAAGACAAATGACTTGAGTGTAGCTCTTAAAGACAGGTTGCTGTTAGATGATAGTCGTGTGGAAGGTATGGCAGTAGCCATAGAACAAATTGCAGGACTCAAAGAACCAGTAGGTCGTGTACTAGACGGTTGGTATGCAGATGCTGGATTTAAGATAGAAAAAGTGACAGTACCCATAGGGGTGATAGGTGTGATTTATGAGTCACGCCCAAATGTTACAGCTGACGTAGGAGCATTGTGTTTTAAGTCTGGAAATGTCGCCATACTTAAAGGGGGAAAAGAAGCAGAACACTCCAACAAAGCCATAGCTTCTGTGTTGCAATGTGTACTAAAATCCCATGATTTACCTATGGGAGCCATAGCACTTTTACCAGACTCCTCACGTGAGGGTGTTGCAAAACTCATCAAGCAAGATGCCTATGTAGACCTCATAGTACCTCGTGGTGGAGAATCACTCATAAAATATGTCTCTTCCAATGCAACTGTGCCTGTGGTAAAGCATGACAAAGGCCTTTGCCATACATATATAGATGAAGATGCTGACTTTGAGAAAACTTTGGCGATTAGTATCAACGCTAAGTGTCGACGTACAGGTATTTGTGGTGCATTAGAGACCTTACTTGTAGATGAAGCTGTTGCCCTTGAAATACTACCTCAAATAAAAGAAGCCTATGATACACAAGGCACAGAGATAAGAGGCTGTCCTAAAACGCAAGAAATCATAGAGGTTACTGCTGCCTCGACAGAAGACTATGCCACAGAGTATTTGGACAATATCTTGACGATTAGAGTTGTAGAAGGAGTAGAAGGTGCGATATCTCACATAGAAACTTATGGATCACAACATTCTGAAGCCATTATTACTGAAAACTATAGCACAGCTGAACATTTTTTAAATGCGGTAGATGCTGCTTGTGTGTATCTGAATGCAAGTACGCAGTTTACGGATGGTGGAGAGTTTGGTTTTGGTGCTGAAGTGGGTATCAGTACCAACAAACTTCATGCACGTGGACCGATGGGAGTGAGTGAACTGACCACGTATAAATACAAAATATATGGTAATGGTGAAACGAGATAATGGTCTAAGGATTACTAAAGCTTTATTAGCTAAAATAGCTAAAATTTAATAGATAGGATTTAACATGACAGTTGCAAGCGAAAAAAACGTTGTAGGTATTGAGTACGAAGTAAAAGAAGCAGGAACAGATGTTGTTGCTGACAGTAACAAAGGTGGACAGCCACTAGAGTTCATCATGGGCAAAGACCAAATCATCCCTGGGCTTGAAAAAGCACTTGTTGGTATGAATGAAGGCGAAAGTGCTGACATCATTGTTAAAGCTGATGAAGCGTATGGCGAAAGAAAAGACGATGCAGTTCAAACGCTTCCCAAAGATCAGTTTGAAGGTGTTGATTTGAAAGAGGGTATGACACTTTACGGTCAAGGTGAAAATGGTCAAAGTACACAAGTTATCGTACAATCATTTGACGATAAAGATGTAACAATCGACTTTAACCACCCTTTAGCGGGTAAAGACTTAATGTTTTCAGTAAAAGTATTGACTGTAAGACAAACAACACTTGAAGAGTTAACTTCAGGTGCAATAGCTAGTCCTGCAAGTGGTGGCTCATGTGGTACAGGATGTGGTTGTCACTAAGACCACTCAATGCATATGACTAATCTTCAAATATGAAGGTTAGTCTTCTCTTTTTATATTTTACTAAATATCCTCTCTCTTTTATACCAACCCTTTTTTCAAACAAGTATAAGTAAACCTTCCTTTTGCTATGATATTAGCTAATAGACAATACTATGAATACTTTAGGGGATAATGTGATTGAAGTAGAAGGAATAGAACATAAATTCAATATCAATAATATATTGAAGAAAGTGTTTTTAAAAGTTAAAAGTCACCCTAAGTCTAAAGGATGTGAAGTAATCTATACTATGGGAAAGACAGTTCCTCGGCTGTTTCGAGGGAATGATATCGCTTTAGAAGTTTATTTAACAGAAGTTTTTGTCTTTCTTTTTGAATACGAGAGGACAAGTGAAATTCTTGTTACTTTAGAAGGAGAAGAAGAATTTACTGGAACAGAAGATATCACTTTTAAAATAAAAAACTTAGAATTAACAACTTTAAATGTAAGAAAACTCTCAAGAATTGTTGACAAAGAAGGTGAAGTTTTAGGTGCAAAGATACAGTATGATTCTACAGATTTAACGATAAAGATACCTTTTACTCTTTCTGAGTTAGGTATGAGAAGACATTATCGATTACCTTCAAAATCTCTTCTTCAAAAAAATGTTTTGATTATTGCTGAAAGTAAAAATATCACCTTAAGTATCATGCAAATGTTTAAATACTTCCCTTATAATGTAGATATGGGTATACATCAAGAAGATTTCTTTGGCTATGATATAAGTATTTATGATTTATTGGTTATAGAAGATAAATTAATTAATGAATCAATTAATACACGTTGTAAAGATATACAAGAAGATACTAATTTTAAAATAGTTGTTCTAGGTGATATTAAAAATACGCATACAAGAGAGGTAGCAAATATATCGTCCTCTCTATCAAAACCTGTTACACAAGAAAGTATTTTTGAATTGATTGTTTCTGTTTTTGCAGATGAATATAATTCCGAAGTATTTTTGAATCAAAGAAAAAAACTAAAACATGTTGAAGAGATATCAGATCTAGAAAGCAGAAAGAGAAGACCTACTTCACAAAAGGTATTTAAAAAAGTATCGAATGTGGATTCATTTCAAGTGATTGTAGAAGGTAAAAGAGATAAGAAAGTACCTATTTTAGATACAAAACTAGGAAAGAAAAATACTAAATATTTACGACTTGATTATGAGGATGAATTGGAGAATTTTTTTGATACTTTTAATGGTTCAGACCTTTATTTTAGACAAATGATTAATGAAAAATCACACAAACATATAAAAGAGTTCTGTACTGACTTGGAAAAACATTCTAAAATTATAGGTGCTCAAAGCATGGTACAATTTACTGAGATGATACGTATGATATTTGTCTATAATAAATTTGAATTATTAGAGATATATCCTGGTAGGTATCATATAGAACTCAAAAAACTTTTTAAAGAAATGGAGCATTATTTTTCTTAATTATAAGAGTGTGTTCAATTCTTTTTTAGTAAGAGAACTTTCTTTTTCTCTTAAATATCATATAGCTTAGGCTAAGGTATATAAAAGTTTGCAGGATAAGGATGATAGAGCTATCAAGTATCATAGGAAATGTTGCACCCAATTGGTTTAAGCCTAAAAAACCCTGTGTTGCGGGAGTCGTTGGCACTAGGAGTGCAAGATAGTGTATCAATGAGGGTAGTGACTCGATGGGCCAGATAAAGCCTGCAGAGAAGACAAGAGGCAAGGAAGAAAATAGTACGAGAGGTGTGGCACTTTCTCTTGAACTAAATAGAGAACCTAAGAAGAGTCCAAAAGAGAGAGAAGCCATTAAAAATGTTATACCAAAAAGTAGTAAATCCGATATCTTGGCTAGGTGTGTGACTTCAAAGTATTCAAAACTGTATCCAAAGTAAAACAGCATATGTATGAAAAATATAGATCCAAATATCATGAAACGTGAAAGATACATCTTCCAAATGGAGGCTTCCTTGAAATACCCATCTTCTCTTCTTCTCATCCTTTCGTTTATACCACCTCCAAGGATACCAAGACCTATGAGCATAGTTTGCTGCAAAATGAGTACAAATACTGCAGGTACTACATACTGAGTATAGGAGTTGTTTTTGTTAAAAAGATTGATGATATTGAGTGAATAGGGCGTATAGGATTCTTTTGCTTTTACCAAAGGAACTTGCTTTTTAAGTAGGTTGGCCACCTTGATACTTGCTCCTTTTGTTAAAATGGACTTCATAGCACCTTCTAATACTCCCCCATAAATAAGAAAGTAACTACTGTCAGCACCCACTGCAATGCTAGGGCTTTTGTTCAGTGCTACATCTCTTTTAAAATGTGCAGGGATGATGATAATGGCTTTTACTTTTCCTTCAATCAAAGCTGTTTTTGCATCCCTTTCACTTAAATCATTTCGGGTTATGTCTATTTGGGCTGTGGCATTGAGTTTGAACTTTATGTCTATGCTTACGTCACTTTTATCATAGTCAACTACCGAAATACTTAAGGCACTGACACTTTGTTTAGCATAAGGCTGTGGGTATAAAAATGAGTATAAAATAACCCCACCTATAATAGTTAGAATAATGGCAGGGTCTTTGAAAATGAGTTTAGCTTCATGTTTAAATATGGTTATGAAATTCATTCTAGCTCCTTTTTAATCTTTCTTTTAAACAAAAATATAACAAGGATAAAAAGAAAGGAAAAAGAGAGTAACACAAGAAGTTTATCTAGGTCTAGCCAAATATTGACTCCATAGTTGGCTTGTGAAATTTGTAGTTGCATATAGTGTGTAATAGGGAGTATATCTCTCCAAAATAGGGCAAATCCATTCATATTGTACATAGGAAAGGTAATACCCAAAAAAGCAAAAGCAGGAGCTGTATATACGGCACCTAGACTAAGAGACCGTGCATAGTCAAAGTCCGTAGAGAAAAGTACTAATGCAATGCCTTGATAGGCTAGGATAGTCATAAACATTCCTAAAAGCAATACACTCATAGAGCCTTGAAACTCCCACATACTGTAAAGGTATAAGAGATAGGTAGTGCCAAGTAGCATAAATGCTATAGTATAAGGGAAAATGAGGCCAAGAAGTTTTGCACCTATATGTGTAGTGTCTTTGAAAAACTCTTTTTCTTTTTTTTCTTTAAATAGTATACCTATAGACACAAGCGTACTTATCACTATAAATATTTGCCATATAGCAGGAAGAAGAGCAGAGACTAGGAAATAAAAATAATTTT
>Ga0256840_1003820_pt1 | contig 11791 bp, 13 predicted proteins | sample 355202metaG_FD_185969 | JGI IMG/M metagenome (GOLD analysis project Ga0256840, IMG submission 185969) | Hydrothermal vent microbial communities from Mid Atlantic Ridge, Atlantic Ocean - 355-202 | ecosystem: Environmental > Aquatic > Marine > Hydrothermal vents | place: Atlantic Ocean: Mid...
TTTTTTACTCCTTGATAGGTATAATTATACCTATGTTTGGGTTAATTTTACCTTGGTTTTTAGCTTTGAAGTACGTGTTTTAGGAAATTTTATGGGTTATAGGTATGATTTTGCGGGAATGGAGGTTTAGACACTCCTATGCCACTCATATGCTTCAAGCGGGCATCGATATACGCACTATACAGGAGCTTTTGGGGCACAAAGATATATCTACTACTATGATTTATACGCATATAGTTAGAGAGTTAAGCCAGCAAACGCTTAGAAGTCCTTTGGATTTTTGATGAACTCTAACAACCCTTTTATGATCTCTTTTGGTTCTGGTGGACACCCTTGTATGTGGTGTGAAATTGGCAGGTTTAAGGATTTTGCACCTTTTATAGCGAAGTTTTGCTTGAATGTTCCCTCTAGCAATGGACAGTCTCCGAGGGTTATGATGTGGGCGGGCTGTGGCATTTGGTGGTAGGCATCTAGTACATGATGGTACATATTTATAGAGACTACTCCGCTTAAAAGCATCGCATCGGCGTGTCTTGGGCTTGCTACGAAGTGGATACCTAGCCTCTCTAAGTCATAGTATGGATTTGATAGGGCATTGCACTCTGCTTCACATGCGTTGCAGCTTCCACTGCTTACCATTCTTATCGCTAAGCTTCCTGCAAATCTTTTGGCAATCACGCTTTTTAACTCTTTTTTTATCTCCTTTAGTTCATCATTAAACTCTAGATTTTTTGTCGAGATTGGATTTTGCAATCTCTTTTTCCAAAACTTTATCATAAGTCACTCCCAGCATAACTTAGATCACAACTTTTATTTATAAGTGGAAAATCTGCTATGATATCTTTTTCCATCATCAGATAAAGCGCTTGCCAGTTTATGAAACTAGGGTCTCTTGCATAAAATCTCTCTATCAAGCCATCTTTTAGCTTCACAAACATAAAGAGCTCACCGATAGAACTCTCAACAAAGCTCATGTATTCGCCATCTTTGAAGCTTTTTGGTTGCTCTACATGTAGAGCCTCATCTATGAAGTTTCTTATCATCTCTATGGAGTTGTATATCTCTTTAATTCTGAGTTTAAATCTCGAACCAACATCACCAACTGATTCATTTTGCAAGATGAAACCATATTTTTTGTAAAAATCATTATCTCTGGAGTCCACTTTTTTCCCACTTGCCCTGGCAACTACACCAACAACTCCGTATTTTCTGGCTTTTTTCTTGTTTAGCGTTCCTGTTGTATCAAATCTATCCCAAAGTGAGGGAATATCCATAATCCAATTTTCAAACCATTTTACTTTTTCTTCCAAAGTATTTAAAAAATTCTCTATCATATTTGCATCATACTCTTTAGTTTCAAATTCAATACTTCCAAAACCAAATCTATGACCACTAATCTTTTTCAAAAACACTCTTGTATCTTCAGACAATTGTGATGCAAATGAAAGTGCGGCACCAAATCCAGCATCATTTGGGATAAAACCGATATCGGTCAAATGATGGATTATTCTCTCTATCTCCAAAAGCAAACAGTGATATTTTTTCAGCTTGTCGTCATACTTGATACTACTAGCTTGTATGATTATATTAAATAGTGCTGATTGGTAGGCTATGCTTTCATTTCCACTGATTTTTTCTATAATTTCTCGTGAATCTAAAAGTTTTATACCCTCTAAAGATTTTTCTATTGCACGATATGTATAAAAATGTCTCACCTCAAGATGCAACATTCTCTCGCCCTCTTGTGAAAACTGAAAATGCCCAGGCTCTATGATACCCGCATGAATTGGACCGACCGGCACTTCAAATACGCCCTCGCCTTTGACTGTTTCATATTTGTATGGAGAATATTGGCTAAAACTAACCTCTTGTTCTTGGAACTCTTTTCTCATCGGATAAATCGCTGGAAATCTTTCATGGTGGATCAGTGGTCTATTGTCGTAAGTGCCCGCAATCTTGATACCAAAATCATCTCTCATCTTTCGTTCAAACCATGTAGCAGTCGTATAAATAGATGATATAGAGTTTAAAACAGGTGAATTTTTATCTAAAAACTCTCTTTGAATTTTATGATCATACACGGTGATAACTTCAAAGTTATCCTCGTTTTCAACAGCAAATCTAGCTATAAGTCTAGGAAAATCTTTCAAGATATGCTCCTTAAAAATTCAAAACTCCAAGGTGTTAATAGCGCAAGAAGTGAAAACGCAAAGAGGACAAGCGCTAAGACTTCATTGCCATAAACAACTCTTTTTTGCTCTACACCTTCGTATTTCATGGATTGGTAAATCTCTGTAAATTTATAGAAAATGATAGACAAAAACACCAAAAGCAACATTATAGCTCCTATCATCAAGAGCAGATGTTGATGTTTTTTTGCTATATCAACCATTGCTCCAAAACCATACAACTCAGAAAAGAACATCGGACTTGGTGGCACCGATATGATAGCAAGCAAAAACAGAGCCGTTAAAAAGTAAAATACCTTTCCTTTTACACCGCTATAGCCTCTCAGAGCTCCTGCAATTTTGTATTTTCCTTTTGACTCTAGTATGCCGGTGGAGAGAAAAAGCGCCGGTTTCAAGAATGCATGAGCTCCAAAATGCAAAAGTGCCGCAAATACTCCGCCACTTGCCCAAAAAAGTGCTATCAATGCCATATGCTCAACTCCAGAGAGTGAAAAAAGTCTCATAAAATCCTTAGAACGATATATCAAAAATGAGACTATAAATATAGTCAAAATCGTATATATAAATACAAATATAAAAAGATGCAGAGGATTTACAAGCTGGGCAATTTTGCTAAATCTAAAAAACCCAATGATGACAGCACTCTCTAGAACACCACTAAATAGTGCAGCTACGGGATAAAAAGAGGCTCTCTCTATGTTTGCAAGCCATAGATTCATAGGAAAAAATCCCATCTTTATAAACATACCTAAAGTTGTTATGGAAAAACCTATCTCAAATAAAAATGGAGATTTTATCTCTTTTGCACTTTTTAAAAGGGCAGAGAAATTCATAGCTTCCTCACCTAAAAGTGGTTTAAAACTTGTATAAATCAAGATAATTCCAAAAAGTATAAGCGAGATGGCAATGGCTCCAACTATCATATAGTTCCAAGCCTCTTTTCTTGCCATAAGGCTACTGTTTGTTTTTATCATGTAAACTGTACTCAAAGTTGCAGTCTCTAGACCAATCCAGTATATGCCCATGTTGTTAGAGATTATAGAGAGCGTCAAACCTATCCAAAAAAGAGCGAAAAATCTGTAAAATCTAGCATATACTCTATCTTTTATCTCTACATGTAGCCCTAAAGTACTCATGGCTAGCGTAACGCCAATAGCCACGATAGAGGATACGAGCATCACATAAGCACTTAAATCATCTGCTACAAGATAAGTCCCCCAAATACTGTAGGGTTTAGGAAGAAAAAATAGCTTGATAGCCGGAAATAAAATCAATAACGAAGTCAAAGGGAGTACAAATCTTGATTTTTGCACACTCCAAAAAGATAGCACAAGCATGATAAACGCTGGCAAAATCAGTAGATAAATCACTCTTTTACCTCCTCTTCTTGTTTAAAAAGTAGATTTATGACAACTATCGCCATCAATAGATCAAAAAATATACCAAGCTCTATGAGCATCGGCATCCCATTTGTGGCTATCGTCCCAAGCAGAAAAAGTGAATTTTCTATACTCAAAAAACCGATGATTTTTGGAGCTATATTTTTATGCTCTATCATCAAAAGAAGTGATAAAAAGAGAGACGATATACTAATAGCCACATAATTTGCATTTGATGAAAGCATATTTGTGATAGGCTCTGCCAGATAAAATGTAAAAACCAAAAGTGCAGGAATGAGCATGATAGAGTAGTAAACCGGTATATTTGGCTCTATCTGCCTAGAGAGTGAAAATCTCAGGCTTATTCTTTTTAAGATATACGGGATAAATATAGCCTTAAGCAAAAGCGTAAAAAATCCACTCACTATCATAGAATTATCACCTATATGAAATCCTATCGTTATCGCTAAAAGTGCTAAGGATAGTGAATTTAGTGAATACCAAAGGATCAAACGATAAAGTCTCATGGTAAAAAGTGCTGTTATGAGAGTCGCTAAAAAGAGACCGATAAGAAAACTAGTCATCTAAGCCCCCAACACATAAAATGTTATAAGAGATAAAAAAGAGAACACTATAGCGATTCCAAGCAAGTTTGGCACTTTAAAGAGCCTTAATTTTGCTGTATTTACCTCTAAAATTGCCACTAAAAAAGCGATGAAAAATATCTTGAGTATAAAAACTCCGATAGCCAACACAACCGGTAAATCCAAGCCAAAAGGCAGAAACAAGGAAGCAAACAAGGAAGCAAAAATCATAAACTTTATACTGCTAGCACTCTCTATCAAGGCTAGATAAAATCCACTCAGATCTAAAATCATAGCTTCATGCACCATCGTAAGCTCCAGGTGAGTCTCTGGATTGTCAACGGGAATCCTGCCATTTTCTGCTACTAACAAAATGAAAAAACTAATCCCTGCAAATATAAAGCTAGCCATATGTTCATATGGAAAATGTTTCGAGAGATTCAATCCTGCTTGCCCGACTCCAAGGTTATTTGCCATCATAGATACGCTAAAAAGGGTAAGTATCATAGCAGGCTCAACTAAAGCAGAGATAAAAGCCTCTCTGCTACTTCCAAGACCTCCAAAACTACTAGCGCTATCTAGCCCTAAAAGCATCAAAAAAAATGTCGAAAGAGATATAAGACCAGTGATCGTAAAAGCATCTACAAAACTCACATAATACTCACCGCTACTCACTGGTGGAAGAAAAAATAGAGTCAACAGTAGCGGAGAGAGAACCAGATACGGCGCTATATGGGTAATTTGGCTTGTCTCTTTTGAGATAATGATCTCTTTTGAGAGAAGCTTTGAAAAATCCCTATAACCTTGAAATATAGATATAGGCTTCTTATACAACAAAAACATTTTGAGCATTTTTATAAAGCTAAGAACCAGCGGAGAGAGCAGTATCATTAGTAAAATCATAGCTATATACAAAATCATCTCTTCTCTCCTAGCAAAAGAACTTTTACAGATATTATCATCACTACTGACTCTAGTGCTAGAGTTGCCCAGCTAAACTGGTGTACAAAAATCCTATAACTAAAGAGGATAGAGAGGAGCATATTGAAAATCATAGCAGCATATCTGCTTTGCTCAAAGTGAGCCAATCTATATACAAAATAGCTGATCTTATTTGTCAGTTTCACTGCTCCTTCATAGATGAACCTTTGGAAAAGTGGCTCTACATGTACGCTAAAACTTGCATCTATAAACTTTGTCTTATGTTCAGAGATAACCTCTTTTTCAAAATGCTCTTTTGGGTCATATAACCAAGTAAAAAATCTCCTGATGGGACCTGCGAAACCAGTTGCTGAGTATTGACTTCTAGGAGTTGCATTATAACCGCAAGCCCAAGTGTGAAAAACTCTTTGCTTTATATTTAGAGACCTGAAAACTAAATATAAAGCTGCTGTTATGACTATCAAAGCTATCAATAAGATCAAAGGAGATACAACTCCGCCATTGTTATTTATGGAGTGAAGACTCCAGATATTTGGAAAAATCTGAGTATATATAGTTGTTCCACTTAAGCCTTTTATAGCGCCATCAAAAAGCTTTATAAAAAATGGCGCGAACAACATCAGTGAAACCACGACTAAACTCATCAAAATCATACCCATTTTCATCAATCCATTTACTTCATGTGCATGCTTTGCATTTACACTTCTATGCAAGCCCAAAAACTCTATGCCAAAAACCTTCACGAAACATGCTATCGCCAAACCGCCGGTCAACGCAAGTGCAAAGATAGAAAAAGGTATGGCTAATTTCAGCGTAACACTATCAATAGAAGAGGAGGCAAGAAGTGACTGAAATACCATCCACTCACTCAAAAAGCCATTGGTTGGAGGAAGTGCAGATATGCTGATCGATGCTAGCAAAAATGTAAATGCAGTGATGGGCATACTTTTGATAAGCCCACCATATTTTTCCATATTTTTAGTTCCTGTTTGATGCAACACACTTCCCGCTCCCATAAAAAGCAAGGATTTAAAACTCATATGGTTAAATGTGTGAAAAAGTGCAGCTACAAAAGCAAACGAACTCAGTTTCGGAAGATGCAAAGATGAAAATATCATACCCATTCCAAAGCCCATGAGAATGATGCCTATATTTTCTATCGAATGATTTGCAAGAAGTGCTTTTATGTCATGTTCACTAAGTGCGTATAAAACACCGATAAGTGAAGAGATAGCGCCCATGATGAGTATCAAAACTCCCCACTCTACCTGCCAAGTACCTAAAATATCAAATAAAAATCGAAACATCCCGTAGATCGCAATCTTAAGCATAACTCCACTCATCAAAGCCGATACTGGGCTAGGAGCTGCCGGGTGGGCATAAGGAAGCCATACATGCATAGGCACTGCCCCGGCTTTACTAAGAAGTCCTAAAATAACAAAGAAAAACAAAATGCTAGGATATGCAAAATTTGCAGCTATACTCTTCATCTCTAAAAAGCTTATCCCAAGGTCGCCATCTGTGACTATCAAAAAGAAAAGTAGCAAAAACATAAATCCAAAATGGGTCATAAAAAAGTAAAATCTCGCAGCTTTGATGGTGGATTTTCCCTCTATATCGCTGAGTATCAACTGCCAGGAAGTGAGACTCATAAGCTCCCAAAAGAAGAGAAACAGAAGTGCATTTCCAGCCACAACAACTCCAGCCATAGAGGTGATAAAAGCAAAATAATGGATCAAATAGTAAGCTTTTCTTTTGATATGTGGTAGATATCCAAATGAGTAAAACAGATTTGGCACGACACCAAGCAGTATCAAAAAAAGAAATAAAATCGACAAATTGTCAAATACAAACATTGTAAAATTTCCTAAAAGAGAGGGCTGTTTTGAGAGTCCTGTAAAATCAATAAAGAGAGTAGTTAAGTACTCATATGTCTAAAAAGTGTGTGATTATATCGAAAAATCACTTAAAATTCAATTTCCACCAAATCTAAGAAGTGCGCTTGCCCAAGTAAAACCGCCACCAAAAGTGTCGAGCAACATCAAATCACCCTTTTTTAATCTTCCCTCTTCGTAAGCATCATTTATAGCCATTGGTATCGATGCAGCGGAAGTATTGCCATATTTTCCAACTGTAAAGACAGTTTTCTCTTTTGGAAAATTAAGCTTATTTCGCACAGCTTCTATGATTCTTAGGTTCGCTTGATGTGGCACAAAAAGATCTACATCTTTGGGCTCTATATTGTTTGTTTTAAGTATATCTACAACATCTTTAGTCAAAGTTCTTACAGCAACTTTAAAAACTTCATTGCCCGCCATCTTTATGTATTGGAGTTTTTTATCCATCATTTCAGTTGAACATGGATGGGTTGATCCACAACCCGGAGTTATCAAAAGATCTGAGTATTTTCCATCTGCTGATGCATGTACATCGATGATGGCCTCATCTATATCTTCTGTTGCGCTGATTATAGCTGCTCCTGCTCCATCCCCAAATAGTATACAAGTACCTCTATCTGTATAATCAACAAGAGAGCTTATCTTCTCAGCGCCAACCAATAAAATATTTTTCTTAGCCCCTGATTCGATGAAGGATTTTGCCATCATGAGCATATATACAAATCCACTACAAGCCGCACTAATATCAAAAGCCATCACATCTCTTATGCCAACCTTGTCGCTTATTAAACAAGCAGTTGATGGCATGCAAAGATGATCTGGTGAGAGAGTAGCACAAATCACAAGGTCGATTTCACTCTTATCAAGACCCGATCTCTGTATAGCTTTTTGAGCAGCTTTTGCTCCCATATCACTTGTACTCTGGTCTGCTGCAGCTATTCTTCTCTCACTTATACCTGTACGCTGAACTATCCACTCATCACTCGTTTCAACTATCTTTTCAAAATCCCTGTTTGTCATGATTTTTTCTGGGATGTAAGAGCCGATAGATTTCAATGATGCGTACATGTAGATCCTTTTATATGTTTTCTTGTAAGTTGGCGATACCATTTTCTATATCTTCATTTATATGAGAATCAGAAAAGCTTATCGCTTGAAAAATGGCATTTTTTATAGCTTTAGCATTGCTCTTTCCGTGAGCCACAATAGCACATCCATTGATACCTATCAATGGAGCCCCACCATACTCAGCATAATCAACCTGTTTTTTAAGTATCTTAAATACTCTTCTCATTAAAAGTGAGCCGGCTATCGCTATTGGGGATTTGCGGATATTTTTTTTGATTATTTTTGTGATTGATTCGGCAACGCCCTCGCTGGTTTTCAAAAGGATATTGCCAACAAAACCGTCACAGACTATAACATCTGTTGAGCCATCAAAGATATTATTTCCCTCTACATAACCAACAAAACTATCTAAATTTTTCAAAATTCCATAAGTCTCTTTGGTTATCTCATTTCCTTTGCTTTTCTCTTCTCCATTTGAGAGTAGTCCAACAGTAGGATTTTGAGTTTTCAGTACATCTCGCACATAGGCTTCGCCCATGATAGCGAACTGTACCAAATGTTCACTTTTACAATCCACATTTGCCCCGATATCAAGTACAAAGCTTGGTTTGTTTGTTGAAGTTGGCATGATTGTAGCTATTGCTGGTCTTAGCACACCCTTTAATCTTCCAATTCTAAGGGTAGCCAAACTCATCGTAGCACCACTGTGACCAGGTGAAACAACGGCATCAGCTTCTCCATCTCGTACAAGTTGGACTGCTTTGTAGATAGATGTCTCTTTCTTCTTCAAAGCTTCTGTTGCACTGTCACTCATACTAAGCACTTCATCTGCATTTACAAATGTGACTTTATCTAAAAATTGAGGGGGAACTAAGTCTCTTATTTCATCAATTTTTCCAACCAAAATAGGATGAAACTCTTTCTCTTTAAAGGCTTTTATAGCTCCCTCGATGACAGGTTCAGGACCTAAATCCCCTCCCATCACATCAATAGCGATATTTAACATCTAGCTTTTATATTCACCTGTTGTTTTGTTCACTCTATGAGGCATTTTCCAAGTGCCATCACTATCTTTAACCGGCATTGCCAAACTCACCTTGTAGTGTGTTCTTCTTTTTGCTGCTCTTGTTTTACTTACTCTTCTCTTTGGAACTGCCATATTATTCTCCTAAAAATTTTATATTTGGTTAGACTCAGTCTAACGACATTCAGTGCAATACAGATAATCACACTTGAATGATTCTAATTCACTTTGTAACATTCTGTCAAAATCAATGAAATCATCAAAAAACTCTATCACATTTAGATACTCATCGTTTTTATAGATGCCTCTACTGGCATAGATTTCAAACTTTTGATCTATATTTTTGATAAAATCTTCACCACACCTATCACAGCAGTGAATAAAACTGCCTTTAATCGTGCCTGTTGCTTTTACTATATCTTTATCGAGTTTTTTTGCTACTCCATAAAAATCTATATTATCAAATTTTAGTTTAAAATCTAAGCCATTTTGTGGAATTTTTTTGAATTCAACTTTCATACTGTATAATTACAGCACTTCTCTTCCAGCAAAAAAGAAATCTATCTCTATTTTTGCATTTTCCAAACTATCACTTCCGTGAACTGCATTTGCATCAATGCTCTCAGCAAAATCTGCCCTGATTGTTCCAGCAGCTGCCTCTTTTGGATTTGTAGCACCCATCAGCTCTCTATTTTTTGCTACTGCATTTTCACCTTCAAGCACCATAACCACTACTGGTCCACTTGTCATAAACTCAACTAATTCGCCAAAAAATGGTCTTTGAGCATGTACTTCATAAAATTTTCCAGCATCACTTACACTTAGCTGAATCTTTTTCATAGCTGCGATTCTAAGCCCATTTGACTCAAATCTGTCAACTATCTTTCCTATAACATTTTTTGCTACTGCATCTGGTTTTATTATTGATAATGTTTTTTCCAATACTGTTCTCCTGATTTAATTAATCTCTTTTTATAGAGGTCAAGGGCGGATTATACCAAAAAAAGTTTTAATTGTAGTTAAATTTTAAAATTAGCTAGAAATTGAAGTTTGAGATAAAAAGAGCACTAGAAAAACTACACCCTTTTTATCTCTAAATTGTGCGATTACTCAACGCAGGGAGTGTCGCCTTTTCTTAGGTCTGCACCTATCTCATCACGACTTGGTTGTCCTTCAACAACATCACTCCAAACAATACATCCCTCAGTTGGACATGCAGCAGCACAAGCAGGCTCATCATGATGACCAACACACTCTACACATTTATCAGCATATACATAATATATATCTTCTCCTGTTGGGTTATCATCATCATCTACAATCGCTTCAACTGGACACTCATCTATACAAGCTCCACAAGCTATACAAATATCTGTAATTTTAACAGCCATTTCATCTCCTTAAATTTGATTTCATTGAAACTATATCACAAGAAAATTAAAATAGAAATAAAAAGCAGGATTTTTTTGGATTATTCAACTTAAAATAATTTTATAATGGTATAATTTTCTTGTTAATAAAAATTATTACTAGGAGAAAAATATGTTAGTTACAAATAAAGCACCTGATTTTACTGCTACTGCAGTTTTGGAAGATGGTCAAATAGTCGAAGATTTTAATCTTTATGAAAATTTTGGTGAAAAAGGAACAGTTCTTTTCTTTTATCCATTGGATTTTACATTTGTTTGTCCAAGTGAGATCATAGCATTTTCACACAGAATTGAAGAGTTCAAGAGTAGAGGCATCAATGTAATCGGTGTTTCAGTTGACAGTCAATTTTCACATTTTGCATGGAGAGAAACTCCAGTTGAAGAGGGTGGAATCGGCAGAATCAAATTTCCATTGGTTGCAGATTTAAGCAAACAAATCTCAAGAGATTTTGATGTTCTCTTAAATGAAAGCGTTGCTCTTCGTGGTTCATTTTTGATAGGCATTGATGGAACTGTAAGACACGCTGTTATAAATGACCTACCACTTGGTAGAAATGTAGATGAAATGCTCAGAATGGTAGATGCAATGCTATTTACAAATGAGTATGGAGAAGTATGTCCTGCTGGCTGGAACAAAGGTGACGAAGGTATGAAAGCATCAACTGACGGAGTTGCTGAGTATCTTGCAAAACACTCTCAAGAGTTATAGTATCTAGTGGGGGCGCAAAGCTCCCACTAATCCAGAACACCTTCTCGCCTATAATACTTATTTGAATCTTAATATTCTGCTTACCAATTATTTTAAAACTATATAAATAGACTTTTTTGATACAATCATTTTCCATATTTTATTTTTTGGAGTATTTTAATGTTAAAAAAATTTCAATCAAATCAAAAACAGTTCTATTTTTTTTATTATCCATTGTATTGGTAATAGCAGTTTCTTTAATAGTTGTTGTAAAAGAGATCCAAAAATCTGGAAAACAAAGGATATCCCACAATAGAGAACTTCTACTAAAACTATCAAAAAATGAACTAAAAAATAATACAATGCTTGCCCAAAAGGCTATAGAAAAATTTTACAATCAATCTCTTGACAAAAATATTGCAAACAAACTGAAGATTGATGCACTACAATTCAAAAACTTGATTCAAAGCATATACGATAAAAATAAAGATTTATTAACAGACCAAGAGATGAGAAGCCTAATTTTAGAGAAAGTTTTACCATCATATAGATACAATAATGGAATAGGCTATTTTTTCGCATACAATAT